>Ga0209541_10000659_pt1 | contig 68407 bp, 89 predicted proteins | sample RifCSPlowO2_01_FD_184027 | JGI IMG/M metagenome (GOLD analysis project Ga0209541, IMG submission 184027) | Groundwater microbial communities from Rifle, Colorado - Rifle CSP2_plank lowO2_0.1 (SPAdes) (version 2) | ecosystem: Environmental > Aquatic > Deep subsurface > Groundwater | place...
CCGACGAAAACAAATCCAGTCCGCACGCCGCGCACACGTACATCCCCGTTTCCTTGTTTTTGAGCCACTTGCCCGTGAACGGAATCTCCGTTCCTTTTTCGAACAACACGCGAAACTGTTCCGCTGAAAGCGATTTAGAGACTTTTTGGGATCGAATCACACCAAAAATTCCAAACATATAATTTAATTATAATAACGGTTGTTAATAAATAATACGGTCAACCCCCAAAAAAACCATTGTTCGAACGGATAACCCACGCCAAACGATTAAAAAAAAATCGCACTGCAAGTAAGTACACATGTCGTATTCGAAACGCCCCGGCAACGGGAAAAAAAAACAGCCACCCATCATGACGCTAAGTCAAGACCAACTCTTTTCGCTGGGCGTGACATTTCTTGTGGTGCTCGTGTTCTTTGCCGGTTTGCTTTTGCCCAAAAACCACGCGACATTGGTTTTCAACGGAGAAGACACCCAGGTCACGATTTTCCATCAACCGGAATACAGCACCCCCACCACAGGAGAACTCACGGTATCCGCGTGGATGCGCCCCGAAACGCTTGAATTTTCGAAAAGCGAAGGTAGCGGATATGTGTATTGGCTGGGCAAAGGCGAAAAAGACGATTTCGAATGGACGTTTCGCATGTACTCCCAATCAAACACCGAATTACGCGACAACCGAATATCGTTTTACGTGTTCAACAAATCCGGCGGACTAGGGGTTGGCGCGTATTTCCAGGAACCCGTCACTCCAAACGAATGGATCCACGTGGTGGCCACCGTGGACCGGTCCAACGTCAGCATTTACAAAAACGGGCTTTGGAAAAACACCCAAGACCACACCCAAAACGTGGTCCTTGAAACGGGTGCAAGCCCGGTTCGAATCGGAACACGCAACGAACGCAGTTTTTTCAAAGGAAACATCAAAGACGTCGCGATATACAACCGAAAACTGCGAAGCGACGAAGTCATGCGATTGTTCCAGCAACCCGAAAACATTCCCCAGAACGGCCTCGTCGGTTATTGGCGTTTAAACGAAGGCATCGGATTCATCGCCAACGATTCCGGATCACCCCAAAACAGCGGAACCATCACGAACCCCACCTGGATCGAACCATAACCCTCAAGACAAGGGGGCGGGACCATACCGCTTCACGGCCGGATCGATCGCGCTCCATTCCCAGATGCTACCCGAAAAATTCCGCACATCAAACCCTTTTCGCTTTGCAAGCCCCGTGGCAAACAAGCTGCGGTTTCCAGTGCGACAATAAAACACGACGGTTTTTCCCGCCGGTTTTTCGAACCTGAAGCGATTCAAAAAATCTTTTTCAGGCAAATCCAACGCATCGGACAATTCTTTCAACGGAATGTTTTTTGCACCCGGCAACAATCCGTGAGAGAGCTCTGACGGCGAACGCACATCGATCAAAATGAAGTCACGCTTGGAATCCATCCACTGTTTTAATTCCTTCAACGAAATAACATCCGACATTCGCCACCGTACCCATAACAAGAAACACCCAATCCTTTAAAACGCAAACACCGGCCAAACCGCCAGGAAAACGCGAAAATAAGAGTAAGTTTAAAAGCATTTTACAGTTAAATTATAACTCAGTTATCTAAAATTGTTTGGACAACGGGTGAAAAAGATTTCTCTGAAAGCGGAAACCGAAACAACAACCATCATTCCGGTGCCACGACGCCCGAAAAAAACGAATCCGACTGGATCGCAACCACACCCGTCACCCAAGTCTTACCGCTTAAAGACAACAGCACGGTCGACGTCGCGATCGTCGGCGACAAGGGGGCACAAAACCCGACAATTCGACGAAACCGAAAAACTATTCAACTGTCCCGTCACAACAGCCATTTTACCGCCATCGGCAAAGTCGTCAACGGACCGGCAAACGAGGATCTTTTCCACATTGACTTAGAAAAAAACCCACCTCATCACAGAGGGACCAAAGGAGGATGAAAAAAATATGCCATCTCGCACCAGCAGTAGACAAGGAAGCCGAAACAAAACCAGCGCAAGCCGTACCGGCGGAAGCAGAAGCTCCACCGCGCGCGGAGGCGCGCAATCCAAATCCCGAACCAGCCGAAGCGGACTAACCCGAAGCAAAGTCGGAAGCTCCCGCACCGGAGCACGCGCACGCTCCGCCCGTTCACGTTCTGCCGGACGAAGCATAAGGTAAACCCAAGTGTCCCAAAAAACATGGAAAAAACCCAGACGGAAAAAAACTTCCGCTGGGCGCTTTTTTTATTCCAACCCGTCCGGAAAATCCTCAAAAGGAGTCGCATCAGGGGAAATGACGGAATTGAAATCCGAAGGCGGCTTCGAGCCCTTTAGCGCTTTGGAAGGGAAATCGTCCCGGGCAAAATCCTTAGGAGTATCTTTTTCCGCCTGCGAAAGACACCCGAAAAGCAGCAGCCCCATGATCAGCAAGACAAACAAAGTTTTGGACACGGGGATATTATAAACGAAAAATAATTTAAACGGTTGTTTTCAAGATCACTTTTTGGAAAAAACCGAAACTAGCACTTGGCGGGTTCTCGGACCGTCGAACTCCGCGAAAAAAATTCCTTGCCAAGTACCCAACACCAACCGGTTTTGTTCAATTAGCACCATCACGCTCGAACCGATCAAAGAAGACTTGAGGTGCGCGTCCGAATTGCCTTCGGCGTGACGAAACTTTGAATCTTTTGGCACCAGTTTCGATAACGCCGACAGCAAATCAAAAGAAACATCCGGATCCGCGTTTTCGTTAATCGTCACGCCGGCGGTCGAATGCGGAACGAAAACAACGACAAAACCCGATTCGACTTTCGATTTCGAAACGGTTTCTTGAACCAGATCCGAAATATCCACCAGTTGATTCCGATCGGTTGTTTTTTGTTCGAGTTCGAAAAACACCGGATCACTTCTTTTTGACGGCAACCGCTTCGGTCATCGACGGTACCGATTCCACCGAGATATCCGTCACCTTGGGCGGCAACGGCGCAAACAACACCCGAAGAAAAACAACCAGCGCCCTCAAAAAACGCAGCCCCCATTCCAAAGCCACCACGAAAAGAATGAACTGAAACGTCTGGCGCAAAAAAGCAGGCAGTTCCAGCAAACGCGACGCGCTGTCATTTAACACCACGACCGACGGATTCGCGAGAAACACCGACAACACCACGAGCGGAAACAACTTCGACAGTTCGCGCGCCAAGTCCTCGTTGTAATACGACGAGATTCGAATCGAGGAAACCAGGGAAATCGACGTGACCAGCACCAAATCCAAACGCGTGCCCGATGACAAAAACAACAACATGACGGCAAAAACCACGAAAAAAACAAAAACCAACAGCGGATAAACGACCGCGTATTCGACAAAATACCAGAACGCGTCTTTTAGCTTTCCGACAAAACCTTCATACCGAAACTTCGTGGTGTTAAACCGAAAAAAATCCCGCCGAGAGACAAACCGATAAAAATTCCAGATCAGCACCGCGTACAACGTGATGAAAACAATGAAACTGAACACCGGAAGCAAGTTGTCGAAAAAACCTTCTGAAATCCACTCGGAAACACCAGAATTCGCGACCGTCGACAAGGAATCCAACGACAAATCCATTGCAATATTTATCGCAAAACGGGGATATAAAGGTTTTGATCTACACGAGCAAACCCGAAAGCTGTAACCCGTTGATCACAAACTGCACTGAAAGCGCCATTAACAACATCCCCATGATCCGGGTAATGACCTTTAAGCCCGTGACTCCAAGCCAGCGGGAAATCTTTTCGGATTGAAGCAACAGAAAATAGCTTAACAAAAAAGCGATGATAATCGCGACAAAAAACAACATATAATCAAAAATTCCCGTAGCCCGCGAAAACAACACGATTCCCGTCGTAATCGCACCCGGACCCGTAATCAGCGGAATTGCCAGCGGCGTAATCGTCACGTTTTCGCGTTCTTCCGCTTCTTCCTGCTCGCCTTGCGTGATCTCGGTTCGCGTCTTGTATCCGAACAACATTTCAAGCGAAATCAAAAAAAGCAAAATTCCGCCCGCAATCTTAAACGAGGAAAACTCGATGTTAAGATACGTGAAAAGAAAATTTCCGAACAAACAAAAAAAAACAAACGCGACAAAACCGATGATGTGCGCTTTTCGAGCCGTTTTGATTCTGTTTTTATGCGAAAAATTACGCGTAAACGACAAAAACAACGGAATGTTGGCAAACGGATCCAAAATGAAAAAAACCGAAGTCAGCACCAAAACGAAAAAAGACAAGTCCGCCATACGACACCAAAAAGGCAAAAAGAATATTTAAAACCATGGTAAACCTAGCCGTTGATGCTTTCGCTTCCATTCGGATGCAACACAGGTCCCCGGATATACGACGAATCGCTTGAGACCAAAAACACAACACACGACGCGATTTCAAACGACTGTCCCGCACGACTCAACGACGAACCCGAACCAAACGACTCGACTTTTTCTTTCGGCAATTTTTCACCCTCCGCCTTTTTTCAGACGGGAAGAAAAAGTACAAAAGAAAAGGCTATTGAAAAAAAAAGCAAATCCGAAAACAACCGCGTTATACAAATCGCTCTTCACACCCCCCGCCCGGCAAAAAACACCCAAAAAAAACCCCGAATTCCCGGAAAAGTATAAAAACAAGCGAGTAGAATTATTTGCATATGAGAAAAATTCTCGTTCTGGCGGGATTAACGCTCCTTGTTCTTTTCGGTTGCGTTCAACCCCCCGTAGCGGGTCCCAATGACAACAGCGGATTAAACGACTCCCCCGCATACATCGATCCGACCATGTTCGACCCCAACCGCGATCCCCAGTTGAACGCGCCGAATCCCAACCTCGGGGGTCTCCCAAGCTGCGATACGATCATGAGCGCGCAAGACCGCGAAGCCTGTTACGTACGGTTTGCCATGGACAATCTCGAACCCCAATGGTGCCAAAACCTCTGGCAACAAATCAATGATTGCTATTCCGGTGTCGCCTACCTGAAAAAAGACATTTCTCTATGCGCTCACGTCAAAAACAGCGTGGACGCCAAAGACATGTGCATTTTCGGAGTCGCAGACCAACTCCAAAACCCGTCGTTATGCGACTCCGTTCAAACTGAATCCATTAAGCGCGAATGCGTTTCCCAAAGCGCACCCCAAGCCGATCCGATCGCGCCCGAATCCCCAAGCCCCGTAACCGATCCAAACGATTGCCCCGCCAAACCCACGCAATTGGAAAAAGACACGTGCTATTGGGGACAAGGCCTACAAAATCCGGATCTTTCCACGTGCGAAAAAATCGTGAACCAAGATCTTCGAGAAGGATGCTATCTTGCAACCGCGGTTGCCCTAAAAGACGAAACGATTTGCGACAAAATGACCACCGAACGAGACCGCTGGGGAAAAAGTCAATGCTATTTCGACGTGGCGATAGCCAAACAAGACCCCTCAGTCTGCGCACTGGCACCCACCACGCCCGACGCGATCGAAACCTGCCAAGTATTCGCAAACCCGCAATGAATCACGCCAACGGATCCAACACGGCCGCATGATAGTAATCGCGAAACAACTTCTGCACCCGTTTTGTTTTTTCGAACGGACCTGCGAAAACCACGTCATCCACCTGCCGAACCGGCAACGCATTAAACAACGTGCTAGAAATAAAAACCTCGTCAAAACACCCGATTTTTTTCAAAGGCAAATCCCGCGCCACCAGTTCGAAATGCGGTGCGCACACTTTAAGCAAAATTTTTTTCGTGACCCCTTCCAACACTTTTTCTTTTGGCGGAAAAAACAATTTGTTTCCCTTAAAAGCAAACACGTTGCTTCGAGTTCCCTCGCGCACGTTTCCATCCGCATCGACCAATAACGCTTCCAACGCCCCGGCTTTTGTTGCCGCGCGCAACGCCACAAAACCCAGCAACAAATCCTTGGTTTTCGCGTTCGGAAAAAGCCGCTCGCCGGAAAAAGAAATCGTTTTCACGCCTTGCGAATAAAACTTCTTCGGATAAAACGTCACTCCCGCCAACGGAAACACGAACAACTTCGGATCCTTGTTGGCGTCGGCGTCGCCGATCAAAAGCACGCGCAAAAAAGCGTCGATTAAGGAATTCGCTTCCACCACTTTTTCGATCCACGAAACGACCGCGGCTTTGGAAAACGAATGACCCAATCCAATGACTTTGGCGGAATCAAACAACCGGTCCACGTGATACTCGGAAAAAAACACTTTTCCCGACACCACTTTAAGCGACTCGTACACGCAAAAATCGAAAAAATATGCCTTGTCCGAAACCGGCAACACCGCTTCGGATTCCGCAATCAAACGACCGTTTAGAAGAACCTTCATATCCATTCACTTAAACTCGAACAGAATAAAAGAAAACCGTGGACCCCTCAGTTATTGGTGGGAAAACGCGTTTTCCGAACCTGGACCGGCGCGGGAACAACCCATTTTTCGCGGATACGACGCACGGATTCACGGCGAAAACGCGGTTCGGCTCCATGCCGGTCACGAAACTGGTCAATAATCCAAATCCGCGTGATCCGATCCCCCTTCACGTTCGCGATAATATTAGAGGGAATAAAATCAGGCGTCGGATATTCCAGCCCCGCTTGCGTGAACAAATGAATCCACTGGTTACTGCCAAGCGAAATCTGCCGGCCTAACGCCGAAATCGCAACCTTAACCGCCTCGAAGTGAGAAGGCGTCAACTTGTCCGCGACCACGAGGCGTTCACCCGACAAATCGCGCATCACCAAAAAAGGACCTTTGATCGTGATGGCTTCCGGAATCCGAATTTCAAAATCCGCTTTGGGAAGACGACCCGTACTGGACAAGTATTTCATCATCAAATTAAGGCTATACAAAGTACGCGCCTGGTTTTGCGGATTGCTTCGAGCGCCTTTCTTGAATTTTTTCACGGCAAGCGAATTCCATTTGATTCCGCTGGAAGAAACAAACGGTTCTTTTGGAACAAATCTTCGCACTTCTCCTTCCCCGCGACCGCCAAGTCGCGGTAAACGGGAAAAAAATCGAGTCGTAAAAAAACCAGGAAAATCTTGCTCTAATGTTTGCCGGTTCTTGACCCAACGCGCTTCCCGGCCCACCCAATCCGCCGCCGGAACAGGCGCCAAACCCCGACCCAATCGAGAACCCAAACCTTTCGGACGCCGGTTTTGGATTGCCGCACGCACTTCTTTTGGTCGACGATGCCACGGCGCCGGCTTTGCATGGGAATCGTATCGTTTACGCATGTTCCAACGCCTTCCGCTGTTCGTCCAAAATCATGTCCAACGCATCCAAAAGTTTCAGAATCTGGTCGCGTCGGTTGATTGCGGTTTCAAAATCAAGATCCAATTCCAGTTTCTTGTTCACGTGCACGATCAGGTTTCGAAGCGAACTGGCCGCCTTCAAATCCTCCTTGAAATCGCTTCGCGAGGAATACAACGATTGAAGCGAAAACAACACGGGGTCATCGACTAAAACGCGGATATAATCATTCAAGTGTTTTTCGTTCAGTTCCCTCACCGGGTTATGCGACCATTCCTGCACCCGATACAACCGGGATTCAAGTTCGGTTAACAACACGAAAAAAATAATGCGCAGCGGGCGCTTTAATACCATATGGCGCTTCACGATTCTTGCATCCGGCAACACTAAACAATCCGAATCCGAAAACAAGGTCAGCGCGTCCCACACGGGAAGCGAATCCGGCACGTTCATGCATCGGTCTTTGGGATGCGAATGACCCGGTTTTGCGACCAACGACACGGGAAGAACCGAAGACATATTGCTTAAAAAAACCTTGAACTCGGGTCCGCGCATGAAACATACCAGTGAACCAAAACACGTAAAAAAACCACCTAACCCTAAAAAAAGGAAAAACGACCCGGGCCCCACAGGCAAATACAGCGCTGACGAAAAAAACATCTTTTTTTAAAGGTATGAATTTCATACTTATATGTGGTTCAGTGAGTGAAGTAGCAATTACAACCATTTCAGAACGCGGACAAGTCGTCATACCCAAAGAAATCCGAGATGAACTGGGCCTGACTAAAAATTCAGGAGTTGCAATGAAAACCGTGGACGGAAAGCTGGTGGTGACAAAAATAAAACTTTCAGACAAAGATTTCGAACTAAAAGAATCTTTCATTAAAAAAATGAAGAAACGAGAAAAAACAAAAGGAATTCCGATAGATAGCTTCGCCAAACGCTATGGACTTGAATAAATGTATCGCCTCATTGTTTTACCCGTAGTTGATCGAATATTTAAAAAACTGGCAAAAAAAGACCCCAATCAGCTTCGTGCAGTCGACAAAAAAATAAAACAAATATTACAAAACCCACCGCTTGGAAAGCCGCTTCACTTTCCGTTACAAAACATGCGCCGGGCCCATATTCAAAAGTCATTTGTTTTACTTTACGATATTCAAGAAAAAGAAAAAACAATCACGATTCGAGATTATGACCATCACGATAACGTGTATAAAAATAAGAATTAGCCTCCGGTGGGATTTGAACCCACGACCCCATGCTTACGAAGCACGTATTCTGCCGCTGAACTACGGAGGCCGAAAAAAGCTGTTTTTACCATTTAAACGATTACGTTTGTAACAAAACTGCACGCTAAATCGTTAAAAAAACCACCGGTTTTAACGAATCGATTTTATCGCAAAAACCGCCGAAAACGCCCAAAATCCTTGGGATACTCTTCGCACAATTTTTGCAATTCCCGGTCCCGCACAAAAACAAAGGGTTTGTCCTTGTAAAAATTCCAATAATCCGAAAGCAGTCCTTTGCGCCCAAGGTAATGCAACGTCAAGCCCTGCGCAATGTCATGCGAAAACATTTCCCCTACTTCGTGCTCGGCAATCGCCCGCCGAAACCGCGCTGGAAGCACAGCCGGATCCGAATTCAGCCACAATACCCCGTGAATATACTTTCCCAACGCCGGCAGCTTGGCGCCTTCTTTTGGCGGAAGCGATTTCGAATCCACCAAATACACCGGCACTCCCCGATGCAAAAAAACCTGGCGACCCGCGTTTCGGTTTTTTTCGATTTCCGAAATCGGAACCGGCTCCGGACTCGATTCAAGATAAAAAAGCTCCGGACGCGTCACCCGCTTTGCGTTCTCGGGAAAAAACCGATCCAACAAACCCGCCAGGTAACGAAACCCTTTTCGCTTGACGAGTTCGACCGCGGCGGCTTCGCGCACACTGCGATGCGAATCAAACACCGCGTGCTCAATCGTCCGAAGTGGAACACGCGTGGGTGAACGCGTCAAATACCGGATCAGTTCAAAACGGTTTTGATGAACATCGTCGGTTCGAACCCGCTCGGATAACAATTTGGAATAACCCCGCGGACGCACCAAGGACAACACATCATAGGCGTGAGATCGCCAATCCGAATCCGGACTATTCGCGGCCCGAAACAACGCCCGTGTCACATCGTTTCTCCGCGCGATTTTCAAATAACGGGCGGTCGAAGCCTCGGACAAATAACGGTCAAAAAAAAGTTTTTTCAACGCGACCCGTTGCCGGACGTTTCGGATTCCCCCAAAAATATCCGAATGATCCGAAAACACCTGTTTGGCGGAAGGTTTTCGAAAATGCCAATGAAGCTGCGCCATTCCAAAAAAAGGGTTTTCCATTGTATTTAAAGCCTTACTTTGCACAAAAATCATTAGTATAACAAAAAAAATGGGTCCGGAATGAAACCAACCAAAAACGATTTTTCCCTTGAACTAGCCGCATACTTGTCCGAAAAAGACTTTGTCTACGGACCCGAACCCGAATTATACGGCGGCATCGCGGGATTTTATACCTACGGACCGCTTGGAAAACGATTGAAAAACAACATTGAAACCGTCATTCGCAAAGCGTTTAACGTCAACGGTTTTTTTGAAATCGAATACCCCTTAATTGCGCCCGCCGCGGTGTGGAAAGCCTCGGGTCATTTGGCCAATTTTTCGGACCCGACCATCGAATGCTCCAAATGCAACTCCAGTTTTCGCGCGGACAAACTCGTCGAAGAAGCCACGGGAACCAGCGACGCGGGCCACTTGACCGACGAACAACTCGTCAACCAGATCCGCGAACACGACCTCAAATGCTTAAACTGCAAAGGACGCTTTAACCTCGAAATCAAACGATACTCCTTGATGCTCAAAACCACGATCGGATCCGACATCGAAGCGTATAACCGACCCGAAACCGCGACCACGACCTACTTGCCGTTCAAACATTACCTGAATTTTTTCCGAAACCGTTTGCCCTTCACGGTGTTCCAAATCGGAAAAGCGTTTCGAAACGAAATTTCTCCGCGCCAACACTTGCTTCGCATGCGCGAATTCACCCAAGCCGAAAGCCAATTCTTTATCGCGCCCGAATCCAAACACACGTGGGAAAAATTCTCCAAAATCGAAAACGAAACACTACCGTTTTGGACCGAAGACGCCCAAAAAAAAGGTCAACCCCTTCAAATAATCAAACTCAAAGACGCGTTGGCCAAAAAAATCCTCAAAAACAAGGCCTACGCGTGGAACCTGTGGTTATCGTATCACATTTTCACGGAAATGGGAATACCCGTCCAAAAAATCCGGTTACGCCAGCATTATTCGGATGAACGCGCGTTTTACTCCGACGACACCTGGGACCTGGAAGTCGAACTCAACGCGTTTGGCTGGACCGAACTTGCCGGAATATCCGACCGAACCGATTACGACCTCAAACAACACGCCAAACACTCCAACCAAAAACTCGTGGCACGCTCGCCTGAAAACGTGGAATTCGTTCCGCACGTCATCGAAATCGCGTTCGGAGTCGACCGACCCGTATTCGCGTTATGCGACTTGTTTTATTCCAAACGCGAACAAGACGAAAAAAGAACCATTCTCGCGTTTCCACCCAAAATGGCTCCGATTCAAGTCGCGGTTTTTCCCCTGGTGAAGAAAGACGGTTTGGATGACAAAGCCGAACAACTCTACCGATCGCTTGAAAACCAGTTCCTATGCTATTTTGATGATTCCGGAAGCATCGGAAAACGATACTCCCGCATGGACGCCGTTGGAACCCCGTACTGCATTACCATCGACTACGATTCCATGCAACACCAGGACGTTACGGTCCGCGAACGCGATTCCATGAAACAAGAACGCGTCAAACTATCCGAACTCGAAAAATACTTATTTCAAAGGCTGCAAAAATGACGGACTTTTTAGAACTGAGAAAAAAACTCCTCGAACGCACCAAAAAACAAGTGCAAATCGAATTCGGAGAAAACGAAATCCACTTGATCCGCGCCAGCAACGCGTTATCCGATCTGGAAGCCGTATACAACCTGCTGTACGAACACACCAAAGAATGGTATCACTATCACTTTCCCGAACTCGAAGGCCTTTTGGACGATCCTGCGTTGTACCTAAAACTCGTGTACGAACTCGGTGAACGATCGAAAATGACCGACGACGCGGTCGCCAAAATCGAAACCGACATTGAAAAAGCCAAAACCATCGCCCAAAAAGCGGTTTTTTCCATCGGAGCCGACATTCCCGACGAAACACTCGCCGAAATCCGGCTCATCGCGCTCAACGCATTAAATATCAAACAAGAAATGGACGCATTGGAAAAACTCCTTGAAAAACAACTCAAACAAATCGCCCCCAACTTCTCGATCATCGCCGGCACCCAAATCGCGGGCCGCATGATCAGCCACACCGGAAGCATCCAAAAACTCGCGATGCTACCCGCGTCCTCCATTCAAGTGCTTGGCGCCGAAAAAGCCTTGTTTCGATTCTTAAAAAACCGAAAAAACCTTCCGCCCAAACACGGTTACTTGTTCGCCCACGGATTCGTCCGACAATTACCCGCCGAAAAACGCGGTCGCATGGCGCGCACGCTTGCAAGCAAACTCTCGATCGCGATTCGAACCGATTACTACAACAAAAACGAAAACGTCGCCGGAAAAATCCAAGAACAACTCGCTCGCCGCGTCGAAGAACTCAAAAACGCGAAAACCAAAAACAAACCCATCCGAAAATTCGACGCGCCACGACCAATGTTCCAGCGACCCGAACGATTCCAACCCCGCGATTCGAATGAACGAAAAGAAAGATACCCACCCAAAAGCGATTATCGTCCCAAAGGCAATTATCCGCCGAAAAGAGACTACAAACCCCGCGAAAATTACAGACCCGCAGGCGAATACAAACCCAGAGACAATTTCACCCCAAACACCGATTACAAACCCCGCGGAAATTTTTCACCCAACACGGATTACAAACCCAAAGGAGACTACAAACCCAAAAGCGACTACAAACCGCGGAACAAACCATTCCAAAAAGACCGATTTCGACCCCAACGCTCGGGTCGACGCGAAGAAAAACGGGATTTCGGAACACAACCCGTCGAAAAAAAGTTTTCCTCGTTTACCGTAGAAAAATCCACGTTCCAACCCTTGCCACCCGGACAAGCCCCCAAATTCCGAAAATTTAACCAGCCGCGCAGCAAATTCTCAACCCGAAACCGATCCGAAGCCGGGTCGCAAGGACGCCCCAACAAATTCAGAAAGAGAAAATCCAGATGAAAACGCTTTTTCCAGGGGTGTTTGAACACCAACGAAAACTCTGGACCCAAAACCTGGTTCCCGGCAAACAAGTCTACGGCGAAGAACTCCAAACCATCGACGGCAACGAATACCGCAACTGGACTCCGATGAAAAGCAAACTCGCCGCCGCCATCAAAAACGGCTTGACGACGTTTCCATTCGCCCCCAAAACCCACGTGCTGTATCTGGGCAGCGCCGAAGGCACGACCTTATCCCATTTGTCCGACATACTCCAAGGCACCGGCGTCCTCATCGGAATCGACGTATCCGCACGCACCGTTCCCAAACTCATCCAGATATCCGAACAACGCCCCCACTTAATCCCCATTCTTGCGGACGCCGAACACCCGGCCGAATACCCCGCTGAAATCCGCGAAATCACGTTTGACGTGTTGTTTCAGGACATCGCGCAAAAAAACCAAACCGAAATATTTCTCGCCAATGTACCCTTGCTCAAAACCAACGGCTATGGACTCCTGGTGATCAAAGCCCCCAGTATTGACAGCCAACAACCCACGGAAACCGTCATCCAAGAACAAGTCCAAAAACTCGAAAAACACGTAAAAGTCCTCCAAATCGTGTCTTTGGAACCATTTGAGAAAAAACACGCGTTAATTCTCTGCCAAAAAAATTAAAAACCACCAAACCCTACAATAATGCACCACAGGGAAAAAAACATGCGAAAAGAAATTCACCGGCAATTCATTCACTTCGTAGGCGGAAACCTCGCGATCGGAGTCCTCTCCGCTACCCTGTTGCTAGGCATTGAAAAATGGATCCTGGTCGCCGTGCTCATTGCCGCCTTCATGATCGGATACCTGCTGGCCAAACGCGTTCAAAAAGGCCACAAAGTCACGATCATCCATGACCTCATCAAACACGTCGAACGCGAAGAAGAAAAAAAAGATTTTCCCGCAAAACCCGCTTTTTTGCTTTTGGCCGGAATCATCTTCACCATCGCGTTATTTGACCCGCTTCCCGCCATCATCGGAATCGTAGTGCTCACATACGGAGACACCGTCGCGACACTCATCGGAAAATACAGCGGAAAAATCGAACTCATTTCCAACCGCACGCTCGAAGGAACCGTCGCCGGCATCATCGCCGCAACCATTCCCTTATTGTTTTTGCTTGATCCCTCCAAAGCCATCGGAATCGCCATCGTCGGAATGCTCGCCGAATACCTTCCCATAGACGACAACATCGGAATCCCGCTGGTCGGAGCACTCGCTGCCAAACTATTAATCTAAAAATGATTTTCATGACATCCGAACAACTCTATACGGATCAGCTGGGGCACGAACACCCGATTCCCGACTACCTCACTCCGAAAAAAAGGGTTTCCTGCTACGCCGCCATCATCTCGAACAACAAACTCTTGCTGGTTCGCCAGCAATGGGATCACAAACTCGTGTTTCCCGGCGGAAAAATAGACGACGAAGAAACCGTAAAAGACGCGCTTTTCCGCGAAGTCCGCGAAGAAGCCGGACACGAACTCGCTTCGTTTTCCACCATCCCGTTCTATGTCAAAAACAACCATTTCTTCGAACTCGACCACAAAGACTATTTCGAATCCACCATGCAATACTACTTCGGCCAAATCACCCACGCCAAAAACGCGACCCCAAAAGACGTAAACGAAATCGAATCTATCGAATGGAAACCGATCGAAGAAATCAAAGAAGAACAAATCAGCCAAAGCCAACGCGAAGCCTACGTGGCCCTCAAACAGCATTTAAAAAACAAATAAGCAACGAATTCTTACGGACCCGTAGCGAAGAGGATATCGCAGCGCTCTCCTACAGCTTTTTGTCTTGGGACAAAAACCTGGGAAAAAAAATCCCGGAATTGGAGTCAGGCGCAGGTCGTGGGTTCAAATCCCACCGGGTCCGAAACAACCTCCCTCGTGACAACAGGGATTGCACAGGAAATCGCCGTTTAGAGGCACTGAATAAGCTTTAATTCTTGAGAATGCCAAGGCCTATGGAGAAAGAAAATGTCAAGGAACGCACGACGAATCCGCAGACAAAAAGCGCTTGAAGCACGCGGTTCTTTTAACGCAAACAAACCAGTCAGGAGTGTTACTCCGAAAGAAGCCGCTCTTCGTGCCTTGAACGAAAGCAACTTGGATTTTGAAAAAGCGATTGAAAAAATCGCCAAAAAAAGGGCTGTCCGTCGCAAGCAGCTTTCGCGAGTCCCAGCAACGGCCATAAGCAAATTCAGGGACGTTATCGAGTACGAGCGCGCTACGATCGCATTGGAACAGCAAGCGATCTGGGAGCTTGAACGGCTAAGGAAAATGGCCCCGGATTCGTGGATCAGAAGCGCAAGACAATTGTACAACCGCGATTTAATCAAATCAGTGCAGATTGATGAATCCCCGTTGGAAACCGCGGCTGTCCTGTTAACTATTTCAGCCGTTTCCCGCAAAGGAGATGCGAATAGCCTGACTAGCGGCTTACGAGCAAGCCGGTTACCCCCAAGCGCAACAACAAGTCTAAAGAATGCGATCGCCCTTGCAAGAGCAGGACCCTCATTAATCCGAACAAAAATTGCGGACGCGCAAAAAAAGCGCGCGAACAAAAAAGACCTTGAAGTTCTTGAGCGCTTATTGCAACACGCTGAAAGGACAGCAAAAATACTCGAAGAAATCGACTCAAAACCACCCGCAGAAAAAGAACGACGAGTAACTGAACTCTTGAAAAAATTCAATCGGTGGGTTATGCCGAATCCAAAATAGTGCGCACAACGCCAAAAGCCAGCAAACGGTTCAGCTTCGCTTGTACCCGAATTTCCGTTCGTAATCCTTGTGCGGGACCCATTCGAGCAGGATGGAAATTATTTCAATTTCGTTTCCTTTAATGGTGTAGAGCAGCCGCCAGCCGTTAGGCAAATCGTATTTGCGAAGATTATCGATGCGATACTTCCGGATGTACTCTTTTGGCCATTGGTTTGATGGCACCCGAATTCCGCACAAGGGGTTTTGCGTGAGATCCGCAACGGCTCTTTTCAAAAACGCGCCCAATTGTTGCTCTTCGGACTTTCCTTTTTCAAGCCCGTCAAAAGCCGCCTTCAAGGAAGGATCGACAAAAGCCACGCGCTTTATCCGCTCTTTTGGAGTCACTTGACCACAAGCCCTTTTTTCTTAAGCCGTTCGACATCTCTTGGCGCCCAAATCCAAATCGGATGCTTTTCTTCATCAATCAGGATTTTTCCGCTGTATTCCAGATAATCCAAAGCCGCCAGGAACGTTTGCCACATCACCTGTTTTGGAAGTTTCTGCCAAAGTTTTCTAACGGTAAAATCTCCCTTCGCATCCAGTATGGCCTTTTCAATCATCAAAACAGTGTCCAAGCGGGGAAACCGTAAAACTTCGCCCCTAAAAATCTGCATCTGATCCGACATACAACCACAATATATCAATTGATATACAACATTATTTAAGCATTTGCCCGCGGGAATGAAACAGCCCCAGCGATCCGACAAAACACCCACGCCTCAATCCGCAACCCGACAGCAATCGTTCGTTTTCTGGGTGTTTACCCCCCAGCCAAACACATAAATGGACAACCACCGAAAAAATAATCATGAAATTTGACAAAAAAAATAGGAGCCCCATGGCAAAAAAAGTAGCGGGATAAAGTTCCCTCGATCCGAACATTATTTTTTCTTTTGTTTGGGATTGGATCCGTTTTGAATTTTTTCCCAGCGCTCAGCCAGGTTTTTTCGCAGGCGTCCCAGGCGATATCCGGCATGAAGACGCAACGCGGGCCGCTCGGCATCCAAAAAATCCGCTGACACCCATTCAAAACGGGTTCCCACCGTTGCGGCTGGATAAAACGACCGTTTTTTTGGGCTCGAACCGAAACAGCCATCCAACCGATGCGCCGCGAAAGTACTTGCAGGATTCCAAACGACTGTTTTTCCAACGAAAAAAGCTTTTTTCATAAACCCGCATTGCAAAGTCGGAAAAGAATTTATTAGTCTTAAAAGAATAAATTGAAACTATTATATTCTTTTTTGAATTAAGTTCTTCATGGCCGGAAAAATAAAACACGGAATCATTGCCACCATCGGGTTCTTGCTTTCCCCGCTTTCATGGTGGAACGATTTGATCATTAACATTCCCATCGCGTACGCCATCGGAACCGCGGTCGCCGTAATTGACAAAACGCTTTTTTTTCCCGCCGTGATTTTGGGGTACTGGGCCACCAACATCGCGGGAATGCTGTTGCTTTCCCACGGACTTGCCGGACTTGGGGAAAAAAGGCCTCGCCCGTTATTGGAACAACTAAAAGAACAACTGGTTTGGACCTTGCTCTACACCGCCTTCATCGCGGTTTTGATTTGGGCGGGAATCCTTCGGTTTCCCACGGAATATTTCCAAACGAACTAAACCCAACTCAGTAACCGAGTTTTCGAACTTCGCCTTTTTGACCGTCCACCAAAAGAACGTCCCCTTCTTTGATTCCGTCAATTCCTTTTACTTGCGTTACGCACGGAAGATCATATTCGCGCGCCACAATGGCCGCATGAGACAAGTTTCCGCCCGCGCCACTCACCACGCCTTTAACCTGGCTGTACAGCATCACCAAGTCCGGAAACAACGCATCGCACACCACAATTCCGTCTTTTACGGGTTTTTTCAAATCTTTCGAAGAACGAATCCACACCGCGCGCCCTTGCACCTGCTTTTTTCCGCCTGCCGAAAGACCCGTCAAGGTAAACGACGATCCCGCATGATCCGAAAACGACGGCTCTTGGGGTTTTACGGGTTTTGTTTCCACGTGCCACGTCGAATCAAACCAAACCGGCGACGACACGTCAAACAGCGAAAACGATTGATACCGCCCTTTTCGGCTTTGAACCAATTTTTGCATCGAAGAAACATCACCGGAATCCAATTCTTCAAGCCGCAAGAAAAAAACGTCTTCGCCCAGACCCGTGGAAGCCCCCAACGCCAAAAACGCTTTTCGAACCACATCCAGATACAATCCCGACACCAACTTGCATTCTTCGCGAAACCGAACCCGCGGATCCCGCGAAAAAACCAGTCCTTTCGGAGTTTTGCGCGACTCGGACACGCGCGGAGACGTCAAATCATACGGATTCAGGGAAAAAAAACCAAACTGCTCAAAAAACGCTTTTCTGGGCAACTCTGTTCGAGCCGAACTTGCTTCCAGCCAATCCACCCAAACCGTCGCGTTTTGGGGCACCACCACGGGAATACGCAGCGAATACGCCAAAGACGCCAAAAACGAAAACCGCATCACGGAAACGGCATTCGCCAACGCGATTTGACCGATTTCAAGCGGATTTTCCGCCACGGAATTTTTTTTCCAAAATTCAAACGCTTTTTCCCGCTCCGCCTCGAAATCCGGCACGGATTCCGAAAACAAAAACGCCAGTTTCACCTGACTCATCGCCTGCGAAAAAAAATCACGCGGAAAAGACGCGATGCAAAGCAACGAAGCGGGATTTATCACCCGTTTTGAAACCACGCGGCCGTTTTGCACGACCAATTCGCGATCCAAACCCGGAGAAATCAAAAAACGCGTCTCGAAATTCTTGACAAAAAACAGTCTTCCCGCGACAAACACGCCACATTGTCCTTTCGACGGCCGCACGCCAAAACCGGTTTCTTCCATCACGGACCAATACGGCCCATCAGTGGAAAACACGCGTTCGAAAAAAACCTCGCTTGCGGGATTTGAAAATGAAAGCAAATCCGAGTTCTCGTTTTTTTCCAACACGAACGTCGAAGACTTGAAAACCAAGTTACGATTTTTCGCCCGGTTCAATTCCTCGGCCAAAAAATCCGGATTCATTAATTTCCCTCCGGATCGAACAGACGACAAGCGCCCGAAACAGTTACATCCGCAAGCGCGTTCGAATGGAGTTCAAACGGACAAAAAACCCGGACCGAAACATTGTTTTCAATGGCCACACACGAAAAAACCGCTTCGATTCGAATCGATTGGATACCATCCGAAACAACGCAGCCTTTTTCATCCAACGGCTGCACCCAAATCGAAGAACGGCCGGTCACATCCGGCGACTCCGCCGCTTTTCGGACCTCCGAATCCCCCCGGTTGGAAGGGCTTGGAGAACCCATCGAAGGCAAAATCGAATTCAATCCTTTGGAAGCGTCCGAATCGCTTTGACCCGGGGCATTCGAAGTCGAAACCGCCCGAAGTTCAATGGCTCCATACACGGAGACGCCCACCAGAAGTCCGATCACCAAGGACCGGAGGAAAAAAGAACCCAACCGCGAAAAACGCGCGTCTTCTTGCTGCACCCGCCAGCGCTTGTAATCCAACAGAAAAAACAACACAAAACTCGCCGCCACCACGATTCCGGCGGCAAACAAAATTTCCGTCCACACAAGCGGCGAAACGAAAACCAATCCTACGACCGCGGCTGCGAGTCCCACGAAAAGCGTTTTTGCGCCATCCGCCGCAAAATCCAGCAAGGCGGAAACCCGGCGGTTAAACACGCGTTTTTGGGCGATTCCCTGCAACGCAAGCCACACGCCAAACCCCACCAGCAAATTCGCGGCAAAAGTCAACGCCGAAAAAGTCGCCACGTAAATCAAAGGCGGAATAATCACCACGCCAAAAACCGACACCGCAAAAAAAAACAAAAAAAACAACAGCAACCGCTTCATTTCCAATCCCCGTACAACTGAAGGAACAACCGCTTCGCGCCGGAATTAACGCAAAAAAAATCAAGGGACTCCCGCGCTCCTTTGGACACGATCATGGAACCATGGGTCAAACTCGCGGGACAATCCACGGCAGCGGGATCGGAAAAAAAGTCATCCGAAACCGAATCGAACACCTTGGCCACCTTGACGGGATCGTTTCCCACCCTGGCCGAAAGAATCTCGCCGTTTCCAAACCCAAATTCCGACCGGACAAAGGTTCCGTCCGGAAAAAAATGGTAATCCACGAACCGGCCGCCGTTTTCCTGAAAAACAAACTGGACAAACAAATCGTCAGAAGGCGAAGCGGAATCCGACAATTGTTTTAATTCGAAAAAAATATCCGAAAGCTGTCCGGAGCGGTTTTCATCCTGAAAAAATTTCCCAATGTTTACCCGCGTTAATTTTCCGTTGTGTAACCAAAACGAATTCCACACCGGGCACGACGAACAATTCGCGTCCATTGAAGACGAAAACAACGGTGGCAACCGGTTCCAAATTTTTTGAACCGATTCTTGCGGCACCCGCGTCACCGAAATCGAAACGGGATTCGTGGAATCACCGGAATTCTGGATTTTTTCAAGCAGCCAGCCGTTTGAGGTGAGCAAGTATTCAGAAGAACAAACATTGGCGGGACATGACAAATCATCCAGCGCCACTTCGAGAAAACCCTCTGTTGACGCAGGAGGCGTCACGCAACCCGACACCCAGATGCCTGCCAAGAGAAAAACCACAATCCAAAAAAAGGAACGCATTACAAACTGAGCGCCAAGGCGTTAATTAAGCTTTCCAAAACCCACGGGAAAAGCAAAACCGGCACCTTAAAATCCCGCGCCGTTCCAATACTATCCGATGGATTGCATGGTGTACCTGCTGCAATGCCGCGACGGCACCTATTACTGCGGCTGGACCAATGATCTGGAAAAACGGTTGAACGCCCACAACGCCGGAACCGCAAGCAAATACACGCGAAAACGACGCCCCGTGCGGTTAATTTACACCGAAAAACACCTCAACCGCTCCGAATGCCAAAAACGCGAATACGCCATAAAACAGCTTTCCAGAGCCGAAAAAGAACAATTAATCGAAAGCAACTCCCGGTTAGAAAACCCAAAAAAGCAGGGTTTAAAATAAGTATAACCAACTTATAGAGTATGGTTGAAAGCTATTCCGTCCAGCGAAAAAAACTCGTTGAAAAAATGAAAAAAGAAAAAACCATTCGCACCCCGGAAGTCGAAAACGCTTTCTTGGCGATTCCGCGGGAACATTTTTTCCCGTCCGTTGACCGCTTGTTTGCCTACCAAGACGACGCGTTCCCCATCGGATACGGCCAAACCATTTCCCAACCCAGCACGATCGCGGAAATGCTCGAACTACTCGAAGTCAAACCCGGAATGCGCGTACTCGAAATCGGAAGCGGAAGCGGCTACGTACTCGGTTTACTGTCTTGTCTCACTAGAGAAAAAAACACGGTGTACGGAATTGAACGCATCACCGCGTTGACCCAAAAATCCCGATTAGCGCTCGAAAAAACCCACTTGGACGACGTCGCGATCCAAGTCGGAAACGGCCGCGACGGCCGGAAAGAAAAAGCGCCGTTTGACCGCATCATCATCAGCGCGGCAAGCGAAAAAGTCCCGCACGCGCTCGTCGAACAACTCGCCGAAAACGGAAAACTCGTCGCGCCGCTTGGCGAAACCCAAATGCGCGAACGCGTGGTATTCACCAAGAAAAACGGAGCACTCGTTCCCGCAGAAAAAAAAGGAACCTACAGTTTCGTGCCGCTGCAAGCGTAAATTCACGCGGATGGGCCCGCGCGCCCATATTTGAAAAAATCGTTGATTGAATGAATCCCGATATCCCACGCATCCAAACCTTCCGCATACGTCTTTCTCTTGGCACTCATTTTTGACTGGTGTTTTGCAAGTTCATTGACCGACAAAGCACGCACAATATCCCAAAATGGATCCGCAAGCCACCAGCGCGAACCATTCCAAAATACAACCTGTGAATGATCCAATATACGCGTAAATTTTGCGGGCACGCCATGAATACGAAGAACTGTGCACAACACAAGACACTCATCCAAACAACCGGCTATCCCATGTTTTTTGAACGCATCCGCATCCCCTTTCAAAATAGTCTTTGTCCGGACGATATCATCCGCCGAGCGTTTCGCATACAGCTTCTTCAAAACAGCATCCGATACCTCCACAGCATCAAAAGAATCCAACCGAAGAATAACATCCTCAACGATTTCCTTTGGCGAACCATGAAATTGAGAGGCAAATTTGATCAAGGCTTTCGTCACACGTGTCTGCCGGCCCGACCGCAACCACTCCCGAAAAACCACGGGTTCGATGCGTTTTCTAACGACAGATCCGGGTTTTTTAGACACCAAACCCCGAACAAGCTTTGTTCGCCGAAAACCGTTTCTTATCCGACGCATACCACATAACAACCACGAAAACCATTAAAAAAACCCGCCTGCATTCAATATATGAATCAGTTCGTGCAGAGATGGCGGAACCTGGTTAACGCGCCAGCCTTGAGCGGCCTTTTCACAAAGGCCGGCGAAAACGAAAACCGTTTTTCCCAGGTTTTTGGCATTGGCCAAAAAGCTGTAAGAAAGCTGGTGGGCGCAAGCCCGTGTGGGTTCAAATCCCACTCTCTGCGAACCCAAAAAACAGCAACAAATAAGAATGCAAAAACCGTTGTTGAATCAATGCTCGATTGGAAAAAAATCATTTGGAACATTTTTCTCGGAGTCGCCGCGATTTCGCTTCTTTTTCAGGCCCTTGATCCGATTCTTCACGGATTTTCCAAAGAACGCCTCGTGATCGCAAGCGAAATCCTGCTGTTGCTTTGGCTTGGAACCGTGTGGAAATTCCAAAACACCATCCGCGAAAAAACAAAATTCATTTCTTCCCTGCGAATGCGCTTTATTCTAATCGGGTTTTTTTCCACCCTGCTTGCCGAAACCATTTACATTTTTTCAAAACCCCTGCATCAAAACCTCGCATGGGACCTGATCCTAACGGCGCCATGGTATTTCCTGTGGATGACCGCATGGTACTGGGTTTTGTCCAAACACCATTTTTCATTCAAAGAAGCGTTTCTTTTAGGCGGGTTCCACGGATTCGTCATTGAAGGACTCCTCTCCGGCGGACTCGTGTTTAATCCCCTGCTCGCCTTGGCGATCCTGCCGCTCATGACGGTGTTGTACGGATGCTTTTTCCTGGTACCTTACATTATCACCAAGCCCGATTTTCCCAATCAGTCGCCCGCGTCCCTTTCCACCAAAATCAAATATTCCCTTGTTCCGCTGCTGATGTATATTCCCGGATTCCTCTGGATCGCTGTTTTAACCAATGTTTTTCAATTGGTCTTGCATTAAGAGAAAAAAAATGAACGAAAACAAAAACCCAAAAATCGCGAATACGCGTTCCTTCAAAGAAATCAAAGGATTTTCATTCGAATACCCCGAATTCGAAGAATGGACCGTGCATCACGTGGAACAAAACGCTCGCCTCACCAACGTGCTTCGATTCGAGATCAACGTTTTTTTCAATCACCCCACCGAGCTCCAGGTGGAAACCCCGGCCCACATGGGCGTGACACGCGATTATTCCATTCTCAATTATCCGAACTTCAACAACATGCAATTAAAACAAAACCCCAAAGGAATCCGCTTCGAACAAAACCCCGTATTAAACAAGGCGATTTTTTACCTCGAAAAAACCGCAGTGACCGTGGATATTTCAAGCATTCCAAACAAGCAAGGCTTTTCAAGCAACCGATTCATCGAAGAAATCATCCGAAGCTTTCAAACCAACCGATGACAAAAAGCGAAAAAAACACCGCACGAATAGGATTAAAATAGGCTCTTTCGAAAAAATAAATATGAAAAACCAATCAGTAATGATTCTATTCATCAGTTTGACGGTACTGGTCGCCGGATGCACCACGCCGTCCACCAATCCAAATCCCAATGGAGGAACCAATTTGGCTGAAACAGTAGAAGTAGGAGACACCGTTGCCGTCAATTACAAAGGAACCCTGACGAACGGACAAGAATTCGATTCATCGCTTCAACCCGGACGCACACCGCTTGAGTTTACGGTCGGAGACGGCAACATGATCGCCGGATTTGACGACGCCGTCCGCGGAATGAAACTGAACGAAGAAAAAACCGTTACCTTGCCGCCCGAAAAAGCCTACGGATTCGAACAACCCGATTTGATCGTTCAAGTTCCGCGCGAAATGCTTTCCGGCGTGCCCGAAGAACAATTGGTCGTCGGAACCGAACTTAGGGGCCCCATGGGACGCGGCGTCATCACCAAAGTGGACACAAACAACGTCACCATCAACTTTAACCACGAACTCGCCGGACAAACCCTCGTGTTCTGGATCAAAGTCGTTGAAATCAAGAAGAAGTAAGAAAACCACTCTTCTTGAATCCTTTTACTTTTCCAACAAAAAATCAGCGGCTTGGACCCTCGAAATCAAACGAATAATCCAAAACGGAGTTGTCGTCTTTGGAAAACACCACGGTTCCCGACACCGTTTGTCCCTCGAAAATCAACGGCAGCCACAACGGATCCGCCGGCCACATGGATTCGAACGGCAACCGATCCAATGGAAACCACTGCGGCACCATTTCTTCGGATTCCGTCGGAGTCCCCGTCCAAGCAAACGCCACGAACACTTCAACACGCGTCGCAAACTCCGGACGATCCTTCGTCAAAAACACCACTTCACCCGCGGGAACCAGCGACTCCAAAGCCACCACCAAACTGCTTTCTTCGAACACTTCCCGCACCGCGGCTTTAACGGTTGATTCGCCCGGATTCAATTTTCCGCCAAACCCGTTCCACTTTCCCCGGCCAAAACCGCGTTTCTTTAAACCCAACAATACCTGTCGATGATCCACGTCCACGACGAACACCAAGGTCTTGACTTCCATACCAAACCAGCAGAACCAAGCATTTAAAAACAAATTTCGTTATTTGGCTACAAAAACACCAATTTCAAATGACAATTGACGAAGTTTTTTAAATCGTGATCGTCATAAATACGTCCTATGGACAAACTCGCCGTCACCATGGCCGGAGAAATCACGTTGTCACGCGACCCCGGCGGCTCCATGAAAAAATGGCGCGAAATCTTCGGAGTCTCGCAAACCGAACTAGCCGAACACCTAAAGATCTCCAGCTCCACGATTTCCGATTATGAAGGCGGACGCCGAAAAAGCCCCGGCATCAACGTCATCAACCGATTCGTCGAAGCCTTGCTCACGATCGATTCCAACCGCGGAAGCAAAATTCAAAAACAACTCGAACGCGACTTTGCGCCAAAACAAGAAATATTCGACACCCACGAATTCTCCAAAGCCATGAAAGGAACCGAATTCCTCGAACTCATCGCGGGCCAATGCGTCACAAGCCCCGCGCGCTTAAAAGAAACCACCATCTTCGGATACACGGTTATCGATTCCCTCAAAGTCATTCTGGAAGTACCCGTGCACGAATACCTGCAATTGTACGGAAAAACCCCCGAACGCGTCGTTATTTTTCAACAAGTCGAAAACGGGCGCTCGCCCATGATCGCGATCAAAATCGGCCGCTTTTCCACGGACATGAAACCATCCATCGTGGTCTTGCATGGATGCAAAATGGTGGACAAAGTCGCCATCAAAATCGCGGAAACCGAAAAAATCCCGCTCTTAACCACCAACAAACCCATTGAAGAAATCAAAGCCGCACTCAAAGCGTTCGAAAGCTGAATCAGGGAACCCGATCGCAATCGTGTTTTTGGTTGAATTTTCCCAAAATAAAATCCTTGGCGGACTGCACCGCGCCAAACGTGAACAAGGATTCGTTTTCCATTTCGCTTAACGAAAACCATTTCGCTTCTTTGATTTCTTCCGGCGGAATCCGCAATTCCCCTGAAACGATTTCGGCTTCAAACACGTACTTGACAATCAAACGGCCGTTTTCAACAAACCGAAACGTTCCCGCCAACCGGCCCAACGATACCACGAAACCCGTTTCTTCCAATGTTTCGCGCACCGCCGCGTCCTCCAAAGACTCGTTTTTTTCCACGTGTCCCCCCGGATTGTTCCACAACCCCGCAGGAGTACCCACCACGGCGTTCACGAACAAAAAACGATTGTTTTTCACGACCAATGTCGCCCCCACTTCTTTTGCCTGCAAAAACCCACCGCCTTCCACTCAACGATTAAACCGTAACAAAAACGTAAAATTCTTGCGTGTTCGACCGCTTTTGTCCACGCCCGCCAACGTAAAACTCGTCACGGGTCGAATCCGATATTTTTTCGACAATTCATCCACAATCGTTTTCGCGGCGCGCTTGGAACCCACGCGCACATCCACGCCGTTCGAAATCAATTCTTTCTTGGCAACTTGCGCCAACGAATCCGTTCGATACAATTCATCCAAACGCGATTCGAATTCATCCACGATTTTTTGCCATTCGTTCTTGTCTTTTGATTCGAACCGAAACTGGATTTTGGCTTCGAAATAATCCGCGCGCACCAAACTGCATTTTCGACACAAGGTTTCACGCGGTTCCAGCGAAACCGACACCGGAACCGAAATTTCTTCGCTTCCAAGCAACCCTTTCACATGACCCGACGCCACCGAAGAACCGTCATCTTGGGGTTCAAGCCCCACATCGAATTCGAGATGATCCAATGATTTAGACTTGATGTTTTGCCGCACCAATTCGAGCAAATGGTCTTCCGACGGAGGCACCCATTTTCCTTGTCGCAACACTTTTGCGCACTCGCGGCAATACATGACTTCGATTTCTTCCGGATACATAAGCAGCTTGTTTTTCTTCTGAAAACAATCGATGCACACATTTTCAATAAACGGCTTGCTGGTGGCTCCGCAATCGGGACAAAAACGCTTTCGCATAAACACAGTACCTTCCATTCACTTCTTTATTCTATTTGTTTTTCGGCGTAAAGTGCCTTTTTTTCGCGCCTTATTGGAAGCAGGATACGAAAAACAGTTTTAAAGAAACCGGACACACGGAGTACTAGGATCAAATACTTGAAGAACTCATTTCCAGCGAGAAAAAACTTTCCGTGACCAAGAAATCTGCCAAAGCGGCACTCGATCTTCGAACCAAGTTCAAGTCCCAATTTATTAAAATCAACTGACTAGCGGAATCGTACTGAAACTCTGACAAACCCAAAAGGACCGGATAGAATCCGTGTTATTGTTTCTTCTTGGACGTCGAAACCACCGATTTCGGTGATGCAAACCGAAGGTCTTTTCCGGAACTCGTTTTCCAAAGCGATTTGAAATAGGCCCTATAATTCTCGGCGACCGCCTTGTTGCGAAGGATGACTGTCGTTATGGGATCCCCCCACATCATAGTCGCTGTGGTATCCCCATATACCCAAATTACGCTGGGGGCAAAAAGGCTTTTGGGAAGGGGTAACATGTGGGATCGCGTCGGATGTGTTCCCGGATCCTGTCCTTCGGGAAAAATTAAGTATTCGTGAAGATTGTTGCGCTTGAGGCAAAGAAAATATTTCTGGAGGTGAATCGGTGCGACAGTCTGGAAATCCGTCATGTCACCGAATAAAAAAGCCGTCTCCGGATGCGCCATGTAATCGTTAAAAGCGTGGCGAACTCCGTCTTTTCCCTTATAAATTTCAATCGCAAAACTGGCGGGTTTTTTTCCAGCGATCTTCTGCAACTGAGGCACCAACCGCGACAGCTCTTCCTGCTGATCAGACAAGTCCGTTACCAGTTTCTCAGGATCGGATGCCAAGAACTGCTTGACGGACCCTTCGGTGAAAAAGCTGACATAGCCGCGATCTACCAGCTTGTTAAGCAGCGAATAGCACAGGGTGCGGTCCACTTGGCTTTGCTCGGAAATACGCGAAACAGTCGCAGGGCCCAAGCGCAGCGCCGACAGATACACTGCAACTTCTTTTGGAGAAAGACCCATCCGTTCCAATATCTGTGTGTCCACAGGAACATCTTGAGCCGAATTTTATTTAAATGTTGTTATTTTTTCACAACAAATGAATAATACGCCCAGAGACAGTATTCATTATAGCGAGTGAAAATATGAAACAATATGTCATTACCCCGCACCAGCCATCCGAAAGAAAAATTCAAGCCCATCCGATCCTCGTAACTCACGACATCGAAGAAGCGATTTATCTCGCGGACCGCAGTATCGTGCTCAAAAACCATCCGATGATCGTGAGCGCTGTCCTAGCCAATCCTCTTCCAAAACCGCGCACTCCCGAACGGAAAACAAAACAGGAATTCCGAAAACTGTGACAACAGATCACGGAATTGCTGAACCCAAAAAAAAATGAAAAAATGGAATATTTCACATGAATGAAAAAAGCAAATGGGAGAACGGCAAACCAAAGATCGCGATCATTCTCGGAAGCCGCAAAGACGAACCGACAGTCGTCGCATCCAAATTATTTCACATACTCAAAAACGCTGGAATCGGATACGAATACTCCATCATTTCCTCCGATCGAAATCCGGAAGAGTTACGAACGTATTGCAAAAGCCTGGACACGGAAATAATCGCCGTTATCGCGGTTGCAGGCCTCATTCCCAATCTTCCGATTGTTACAAAGTCCTGGGCACCCCACATACCGGTTATTTCGGTTCCCCTTACGGGAGACGGATACACCCCGAATGACACCCTGCTTGCAGCCGCGAGTACCCCTGGAGAACGACCCATTATTGTCAGTGGAATCGGAAAAAACGGCCTTGAAAAAGCAGGGTACCTCGCCGTGGAAATCGCCGGCGTAAAACACGCCCACATTCGAAAAAAATATGCTTCTTTGCAGGAAATTAAAAGTGCCGAAATCAAAACAACGCATCCCCGGCCAAAATCAAAAAAAGGAAGTGAAACAAATGGATCCGCGAGACCTCATTTCAGTTAACGTAAACGTTTTCGAAGGGGACATTCTTCTGTGCGACTCGTACGTGTCGGATGTAGCGCCAGAATTCGTGAAAAAATTATCGACCCATAAAAAAACGTATTCTTTCACTCCAGAACTGACGCATAGCGACATATTGGGATTCAAGCTGTGCACCATCTTTCGACTGGGCCGAATTAGTCGATTGACGGTTTTTATCAAATCCGGCTCTCCGCATTCGTTGCAGATTCCGCTGATTGTCCAAGAAGCCGCCGACGATACCGGATTCGATCGATCGAAAATCGAATACTTTGTCTGGGAAAAAGGCGAAATGATCCCTGTTTCTAACGAAGCAATCCGCAAAGCCCGGCACTTACACGAAATCGAGCGACTGCTTGCCTTTGAACGACTGCAAAAAACGGTCGAAATCCTGCGAAAAGAATGCCGCAATGACCAGCAGGAAACCTTCGAAACCATCCTGGAACACTTTGTTGAAGAAACCAACGAGCTAAAAGAAGGGATCAAAAACAAAGATACGGCCAATACTCAGGAAGAACTCGGCGACATCTTGTTCAATGTTTTCTTATTCGCCAAAATCGCGCAAGAAGAAAACCAATTCGATATGGAAAAACTGCTGGATACGGTGAATGAAAAAATGGTGAAACGGCACGATCAAATATTTCCAAACAGAAACGTAGTGATATTGGTTTCGCCCATTCATGGAAAAGGAGTCTTTGCATTGCAGGACATCAAGGCCGGAACGATCGCTGACAAATGGCAGGCGTACGCACAAAACCAAAACCCACGCACAGATAAAACCGTTGACCAGTTCGTGAATCATTCGTGCAAACCCAACGCCTACGCCAAAGACTCCGTCGACATCGCACTCCGCGACATTAAAGCAGGCGAAGAAATCACCTGTGACTACACCAAAGAAAACGGAATACACCCTAAGTTCAAGTGCAATTGCCAATGCAAAAATTGCAGAGGAGCGATTTACACCAATTTTCAAAGAATCGGACCCGAAAAGGATTGAAGAACTCAAACCGTTGACCAAGACCCAAATCTACGGAACCGTTCGAAAACTAGCCGAATAACTTGTACGTCTTGCCCCGCTCCGGAATCACGGGTTTGATTCCAAGGCCCTTGATTTGCTCGGCAAACGTATTCATGACATCCGGATCCCCGTGCACCAAAAACGCGCGTTGCGGCGACCACTTGTTCAACGCTTTTAACATGTCATCGCGCTGCGCATGCGCCGAAAACTCGTAGCGAACGGTTTCAAACGCGACATCCAACGATTCGTTGTCGATTTCAAGCTTGTGGGTTTCATAGAGTTTTCGACCCGCGGTGCGCTCGGCCTGAAACCCCGTAAAAAACAGTTTCGAACGGGTTTCAAGACGCAATTTGCGAATATAAAACAAAATCGGACCGCCTTGCAGCATTCCCGCGGACGCGACAATCACGCACGGTTTTTTCAACGCGTCTTTTCTTTCTTTTCCGCTTCGCACCCAAAACACGCTTTCCAAGGCTTTCTTTAACGCTTTTGGATCCCGCAAATACTGGGGATACTTGAGCATGACATTAGCGGCTTTTTGCCCCATGCCGTCATAATAAATATCCGCGGTCACGCCGTGACTACGCAAAATCTCGATGACTTCTTGTCCGCGGCCAATCGCAAACGACGGAATCAACGCCCAGCCTTTTCGATCCACGACGTTTTGAACGTCTTCGGCAAACACGGCTTCCAGTTCTTTTCGCGGCGGATGATTCCGATCCCCATACGTTGACTCGGTGATCACGGTGTCAACCGCACCGATTTTCAAATCCGCGCCCGTGTGCAAACGCGTATCCGCGGGATTATAATCCCCCGTGTACAACACGTTTTTTCCGTCCACCGACAGCTTCGTCATTGCGGAACCCAGAATATGCCCCGCGTCAAAAAACTCGAACTGCACATTCGGAGAAATCGATAATTTTCGCTTGTATCCGACTTCAAAACTGAATTTTTTGATCAAAAACAAATCATCCGGTTCGAAACCCGCGTGCTCGCGGTTATGCTTCGCGATTTTTAAGGAATCTTCCCACAACAAATTCGACAAATCCAAGGTCGGCGACGTCAAGTACGTCAACACAGGGGCTTGCGCGAACAGTTTCGGAAGATTACCCGAATGATCCAAATGCGCATGCGACAAAATCACGGCATTCAAATTCGTTTTCACGGGTAACGGCTGTTCAATCTGATTTTCCGCGCCAAACTTCAAACCCGTATCCAAAACGATTTTGTCCGGCAAATCCAGCAAAAAACTCGACCGCCCCACTTCCTGAGCGGCACCCAAAAACGAAATTGATTCTTTTCCCATGCAACCTTCACTTCCACATAAAAATACGAAGAAAACATATTTATTTAGAAACTGCACTTTAAATACGTTTGGATGAACCGAATCCACCAGCCACCAGGCCCCCGCCGCACAAAACGGATACTCAAAAGTGCAAAACGACAACAAAAACAATTCCACGCCCGACAAATAACCGGGTTTTCACGCGCAAAAATTTCGACCCGGTATCTGGGCAACAAAACCCCCGACGACAAAAAAATCATCCAACGCCTATGGCAAAAAAACCTCAATTCCAAAAATTCCGCGCTGGCTCTGAAAAAAAGACATTTGATCGAATACGAACGACTAAGAGAAGTGTTTTTCGCTCAAGGCGAATGGAAACAGATTTACACTACTGATACGCCTCTCCGCCAAATCATGGAATACGTCCGAACCCACTATCAAAACCACGGCACCATTCCCGCCCAGCCCAAAATCGCCACCCACACCGGCTTGTCCCTTCAGGTGGTCCGCCAACGCATTCGCCGGCAATACCAACGCGCGTTTGTCCGCGTACGACGAAAAACATCCCACGGAAAACGGAAAACAAAACCGATTTCCGACAAACGCCGCGAATGAATCCATCCAAAACCATTTTAAATTTCAAAAAACAATGAAACTAACATGCCCACGGTTCTCCCAGTCGCCCAATCCTTGTCTTTGCTGCACCAATACAAGATTCCCACGTGCGAATTCTACGTATGCCGCGAACCCTTTGAACTCTCCGAAGTCCCCTTCAAGTTCCCCTGGGCCATGAAACTATCATCGGACCGCATCGTTCACAAAACCGAACAAAAAGCCGTGTACACGAATATTCAAAACCGAACCGACGCCAACACCACGTTTTCGGAACTCCAAAAACGCGATCCACGTGCCCCGATTCTCGTGCAACCACACTTGGATGGCACCGAACTCTTCATCGGAAGCAACCAAGACATTCAATTCGGACCCACCATATTGGTGGGCTTGGGCGGCGTATTCGTCGAACTCCTAAAAGACACCAGCATCCGCGTGCTCCCCGTTTCGATCGACGACTGCCGCCAAATGATCCGCGATCTAAAACACCAAGCCGTACTCGCGGGGTTTCGCGGAAAACCCAAAGTCGACACCGATCAACTCGCCAAAATTCTGCTTCAAACCAGCAAAATGATCCAAGAAAACCAATTCCTCGAACTGGACATCAACCCCCTGATCGCCACCAAAAAAGGCATCTACGCGGTCGACGCCCGCATCGTGAAATAAAAACCACAACCAAAGCTTTTTCTATTTCCGATCCCTATCCATTTCATATGGGATTAAAACGCGTTGGAAAAAAACCCTTGTCCCGGGTCCGTGAAGGAATATTCCAAACCGTGGACATCGGAAGCGGTTTTGGCGAATACATTTCAAGACAAGCCGAACGATTTCCGCATCGACGATACGCCGTGGTGGATCCGCGGTACGCGCGAACCAGCGGATTCGGACAAATTCACCTCGAATCCGAATTCAAACGACTTGGAATTCACATGCATCCCGGCACCGGCGCATCGTTTTTCGAAGAAATGGCACGACGCGGATGGAAAACCCACGCCATCAATTTCGATATGCCGTTAGGATCGGAAGCCGAATTGTCCCGCATACTGGACCTGGCACCCCACACCTTGTTTCCCAACGGAAAAATATTCGTCGCCACCGAACGGTTAACCGCACTGGATCACTTCATCAAAATCGCGCGCGAAAAAGGTTTTTCGGTCACCGAACGAAAATCCATGCCTCCCGCCCAGGCTCGACAACGCACCGCGTATTCACACCGCCATTCCAACAACCCCCAACGACCGATTCGACGCCTCGAAATCACGTTTGGATTAAAGAAAGCGTTTCCGGACAAAAAACAAAGGCAAAAAAGATAAACGAAAACCACTGTCCCCAAGCATTAAAAAACTCTTCTGGCATCAAACAATGTAGGAAAAACCCCTATGAAACAAACCCCTGAAGAACGGCTACGACTTGTAACGCGAAACACCGCGGAAATCATCACCCGCGAAGAACTCAACCAATTGCTTAAAACCAAGGAGCGCCCAGTCATTTATTTAGGCGTCTCCATCACGGGTCGACCCCACGTAGGTTACTTTGTCTGGGCCACCAAAGTCGCGGATTTTTTAAAAGCGGGTTTCAAAGTCAAAATATTGCTGGCCGACGTTCACGGCGCCATGGATAACTGTCCCTGGGAAGTCCTTGAAAAACGATTCGAATACTACAACATCGTCATCAAAGGAATGCTTAAAAGCGCCGGCGCCGACCTCACGCAACTCGAAATCATCAAAGGCTCAAGTTTTCAACTCGAAAAAAACTATGTATTGGATTTGCTCAAATTCTCCACCCAAACCACGGTGCACGACGCATTAAAAGCCGCCAGCGAAGTCGTCAAAATGGGCGACAACCCCAAAGTATCCGGACTCATTTACCCGATGCTCCAAGCCCTCGACGAACAATACCTCGATGTGGACATTCAATTCGGCGGAACCGACCAGCGCAAAATCATGGTGTTTGCCCGCGAAAACCTACCGATCCTCGGATACCGCCCCCGCATCGAACTCATGCTGCCCTTGATTCCAGGTTTAACACAAACCGGAAAAATGTCGTCCAGCGAACCCAACTCCAAAATCGATTTATTGGAAACCACGACCGACATCAAAACCAAACTCAACAAAGCGTATTGCCCTGAAAAACAAATCGAAGGAAACGGCGTCATGGCGTTATGCCAATTCGTGATCATGCCCAAAAAAGAAGACGAAAAAAAAACCTTGATCATTAAACGCCCCGAAAAATTCGGAGGCGACGCGTCGTATTCCACGTACGCCGAACTCGAAAAAGCGTTCGTTTCCGGGGCCTTGCACCCCATGGACCTCAAAACCGCGGTCGCAAGCGAAATCGACCAATTGGTGGCCCCCATTCGAAAAGACTTCGAAGGAAAAGAAAAGCTCATCCAACAAGCATATCCAACCAAATAAAAATCCCGATCAAAACCCGAACCCATAAAAAACCCACGGACCTCATAATACTTAGAAAGGAAAACGACCCCGTATGGACGACGAATATTTCGAAGACGAGCCCCAGCCCAAAAAACGGCAACTGCCCATTCAAACCAACCCCTTGTTTTACCTCGCCATCGGACTCGCCTTGGGATTCACCTTATCCGTGTTCGTTTCCCCCGAATTCTTGGAAAGCTTTTCAAACCCCCAAAAATTCGACGGACAAATCACGGACATCAACAAATGGGTCTCCGACGACTTGCGCGTCAACCTCGTGATATTACGCATCAATGACTCGAACGTCGCGACCTGCATCGACGGCGACGCGTGCCTCGGATACCAACCCGGCGACACCGTTCACGTCACTTGTTTTGGCATCGAATGCCGCGCGACGAAACGCTAAACCCAATCCGAAAACTTAATATGGGCCTGGTTCTAAACCATACTATGCCGCGACGCATTTCTCCCCGCGTTCAACGACTATTCCAACAATACGCGGCCGCCCGACACCAAAGCGGAGGACGCAAAATCGGAATTGGTCAATTTCAACTCATTGTAACGGCACCCAAAAACGAATCCCTTAGAGCCATCGGAAAACGCGCGCACACCACGCGCGCCACCGCGCGAAACGTACTGGTTACCACCCGTCTGCGAAACAAAGACCGGATCCAAGGCATCGGAATCGCCGCCAACACGCGTCTACGAAGCGTGGAAACCATGGCCAACGGCACCGTCCTGCAATTCATCCAAGACCAACTGGCCCACACGGACAAAACCATGCGCCAAATCGCGATCAAAGCCGGCGTCAATCCGTCCACCGTCAAAAAAATAAACAAAAAAGAAAAAATCCGAAAAAACCCCCGAAGCGTCGGAGGAAAAATAGCCGCGAAACAACGCTTGGAACCCAAATGGGACGCCATCCGCGCTTTGCTCCAACAAAAAACACCCGAAGGAAACTTCCGATTCACCCAAAACGAAGTCATTTCCCGGTTAGCCCGACAAGGAATCCGAACAAATCACGTGGTCGTCGGAAGAATCGCCCGCCACGTTCGAAGCGAACAAGAACGAAATGAAATGCGCGGACACGCGGTTTCTCCATCCAACCGCCGGAGGGCATTCCTCGAAAAAGCCCTGCGATTCACCCGTTCTCCCATCGCACGCATCACGCAACGTGCCATTACCCGCGAAACCCGACAAGGCCGTCCCGCCACCCAAACCGCCATCCGAAACGCGATCGTGAACGTAAAACGGGAACGCGGATTAAAAGGAATGCGATTCCAAGAAAGCAAAACCGCCACCCAAAAAGTGGTTCGGTACCTCATGCCCACTGGAACCCCCCGATTACCCATTCCCTGGGAAGAAACCGCCAAAAAACTCGAAGTTCCGATTTATTTCCTGCAAAAAACAATCGTCAACCAACTGCTTTTACGAAAACCCCTGCACGACATCGTTCTCGCAGAACGAACGGGACTACGCCGCGAAAAAATCCGTCAAATCCGCCTCGAACTCGCCAACGAAAACAACCGATAACTCAATTCTTTTTTCCCGTCAACACGAAAAACGCGCCGCGCTTTTCTAAAAACCATTTGATCTGCATCCACGACAAATGATTTTCAAGCGCCGGACGACTGTGGGTTACAACCAAGCGCTCTTCCGAAAACCAGTGCAACACTTCTTCGACCAAATGATACGATTCATAAGGCTGGCCAAACTTGTCCGCCAAATACACCTCGCCTTTTGGAGGAACCCGTCCTCCGTAAAACAATTTTTTCGCGGTTTCCATTCGTTTTTTCACATCGGATCCGGCCAGCAATCCCACTAACCAACGCTTCCAACGCAGACGAAGACGACCCACGGCATTATACAATCCGACGCAAACGAAACCACCGGCTTTGACATGCGAGACCGCGACTCCAAACCCTTTCCGCGGATTCTTCGTATGATGCAACACCCCAAGCGACAACACGACATCGAATTTTTCTTTCGGATCAAACAAAAACAAATCGCCTTGCACAAACGAAACCGAATCCAACCCATATTTTTTCTTCAAACCCAACCCTTTTTCAATCGACGAAAACGACAAATCAACCGCAATAACCCGCGCGCCAAACAACCCCAATCCCGCCGCGACTTCACCGGTTCCACACCCAAGCTCCAACACCGTTTTACCCAAAAACCAATCCCGCGGTTTTCCCATGGCATTGGCCGCCCACAACCCAAAGCCCTCCAAATCCGATTTGGATTGAACCACACGCGACGGATACGGAAACCACTCATACATCATCGACGACATCTGAATTAAGAATAAAGCCAAATGCTTAATACATTCGGTTGTAGAGCTTCTCCAAGCCGTAGAAGAAGCCTAAGACGACGATGTGTCCAAACTGACGTCAAATGCCGTCCAGAGCAGACATAACAACTCTTTTTGGAGTTGTAGCAAAAAAAAGCACAATTTTATGGAATTAATCGGCAATTAACGATATTTTTTATTTTCCGCCCCACGATTATTATGTTAAAAAAGATATTAATCAAAAAAGATATACTTATTAATATTTTCATACATAATAAAATAGAGGAGCGAAATGTCAGAATCAAAGAACATTTGGAACGGATATGGCTTGCGCGGAAATCCGTTCAATCCAGATCCCCTGCAAGTGTACGGCGGAGCGCTCCCGATCGAAGAATCATTCATTGGACGCGAAGAAGAGTTTAAACAGATCACCAAGCACATTCATTCAAACAATACCTCGCGAATCCTCATTTACGGAAACATAGGCATTGGGAAAACCACCTTCGCCAATTACGTTCGCTTCGAATCACAAAACGATTATTTCACCCCGCTTGGCGAACTCGGAGTCCAGTACGATTGGACACCCCAAGACTTCATGTTCAATACTGTACAATATGTCTACTCAACCATCGAACGGAACGAAAGCATCAGGGAAAAATTCAACCCAGATATCCTTCAAGAGCTAAAAGTCCTGTTTGGATCCGAGCGCGGAATTCAAACTGGGATCGGAGCAAACGCATTTGGATTCGGAATCACATCCACCAAAGGAAAACAATTTGCCCCACAACCCACCAACCCACATGCACTCAAACTGCTTTTCCAAGAAGTATTGGATGAAATCCAACATATAGGATACAAAGGAACCATTATTCACTATAATAACCTAGAACTCATCCAAGACAAAGGCGAGAATCAACTCATCAGCATCATGAATGGCATACGCGACTTCTTGCAAGTCGAAGGCGCTCACTTCCTGTTCGTGAGTGAAACCAGTTTCTTCGAACTTTTTCACCAGATACCGCGGATAGAAGGAATCTTCAAAACTCCCATCCTGTTGACGGCATTCACACCCCAAGAGATTAAAAAGATACTTGAAAAACGTGTCAGTCTTCTTCGGATAAGCTCCGACATTACCCCCATTAACCCCGTAGACGACGAAACGCTCGAGATTTTGTACGACTTATATGAAGGAAATCTCCGAGGAATACTTCGAAGCCTCGACTGCGCAATCAACAACATCGAAAGCGCTACCCCCACACAAATCAACCCGATGATTCTCAAATACACGCTTTATCATTTCTCAAACAATCGTTTCGTAACCAACCTAAATGCCACTGAAAAAAAAGTATTGAACAAAATACTCGAAAAAAAAGAAACTACCAACAAAAACCTCTGTGAGGCCTTTGGGATGCTCCCTCAAAATGTCGCGCCCATATTGACGAACCTTCGCGATATTGGTGCCATCCGTCTCGCACGGACCGAAGCCCAAAAACGGTTCTATTCCCCAAGTCAAGAAGCCCTCTGGCTCAAACTTAATCCCACACTGAACACGCCACTCAATCCATTTTTCAAAAAGAAGTAGCCGCCATTTTCCCAAAAGAATAAAAATCAACTTTTTGGTTGAACAAAAATCAACCGCACATATATTACTTCGCGGCGCGGCAATATGTATAACGGATAGGCCTATCCAACGTGAAAAAACCCTTTCTTCTCTCGAAGAAAGTACATTCAGGAGGAATAGCCATCCGACTCAACGAACTCGCAGCACTCAAAATCATGCACCAAAAAATCGCACCAAATACCTTTTCCATGGAACACTACAGCAAAGTATTCAACGTGCTCACCTTAGGCGACTGCACCATCCACGAAATCAGCCAATTCGCCGAACTCAACGAAAAAACCGTCGAATACCTCATCCAAAACCTGGCGCAAAACCACATCGTCAACCGAAACGACCACATCGTACACCTGAATTGTTCTCCCCAATGGTTGCTTTCGCAACTCCAAAAAAACGGAGGACACCGATGAAACCATCGGAAAACACCTGGAACCTCTGCACGTACTGCCACAAACTCGAACTGGGAAACGAAACCCGCTTCAAACAAAAACACGCCCCCTGCAAAATAGATCCCAACCCCACGCTTGCCAACCGGTTTCTAACACTCAAACACTACATCGAAGAACAACTCGAACTACAACCCGGACAAATCGAAATCAACCGCACGAAAAACCACATCAAAATGAGTTTTTTATTTGAAAATCCACCAAAAAAACAAACCGCCCCTTCGGCAGTTGACGAAAAAAACATCCGATAAACCACGCGTATTCCCCCAAAGAATACATATGAAAAATGCGCTCGAATGGACTCTGATCATCGGACTAATCGCAGTAAGCGGAACCATTCTGTTATTTCCATCCGCTAATTCCGAAGCAACGATTTCACCCACCCTGTTTCAACTGAACACTACCACCGATCAAAACACCCTAACCACACTGGACACTTTCGGCACCAATATACGATTTGACATGTTGGTGACCGACCAATTTTTTTCGCCACTGTCCGGAGTACTCATTGGAATCATTCCCAGCTACAACCCCACCAAAATCGGATCCGTAATATCTACTCCCCAAGGAAACGCATCCTACACCGACACCCATGTTCCGCCCGGAGTTCACAAATACCGTTTGATTGGATCCAAAGTCGGATATCAGAACGGCTACATGGAAAAAAACATAGTGATTCCATCAGGACATCTAGTGAATGTAGAAGTTTTTGATTCAGCGGGGAATCCAGTTCCGGATGCTTTTTTAGTGGTGAATGGAGAAGAAAAAAAGCGAACCAATCCAAATGGAAAAGTTAACTTGAATTTTTTTTCGGGAACGTATGTGTTGCAAGCAAAAACAAATAACGGATATATCTGTGAATCCAAAACAATCACAATTACAACCCCACAATCCGTCCGGTTCTCTTGTCCGGTGGGAAACCTGGTTGTTCGAGTGTTTTCCCCCGATTACGCTCCAATCGCAAATGCATATATTCAACTTGATCAACAACCATCCCAACTCACCAATGCCAGCGGAGCCCATTTTTTTAAAAACCAAGCATTTGGAAACCACCTCGTCACTATTTTTTTAAAAATCAAAGAAACTCCCGAAACCCAACCCAAAGAATTTTTTACCCAAACAACAGTAAACCTTTCAGAGGATCTTGTGCTAAAAGAATTCCAACTCGCCCCCAATTCAATTCAAGTTTTGGATACTTCAACCGAAATGTTGGTTCTATCCGTTGATTCGAATCAATCAAAAAGACTACCCAACGACATCTCCACTGAAAATGCAATAGTCATCAAAGGAAAAATGAACATCAACCAATCCCAAGAAACCCCCATAACAGATCCTCTGCACTCCGACACCTGCTACAAAAAGTATCTATTAACCGGAGAATGGCCCACCACTGAATGCTCCGCTACCAACACAATTTGGATCGGAACCGATTCGATAACTCAAACCATCAACACAAACCCCTTCGCCTACACCTGCGGAGACCAAAAATGCAGTCAAAATTTGGGAGTTATTCTTACACAGTATATTGTTCCTCCACTAAAAGAATTTTTTACTGGTACAGATGGAGGAAGGTATTTTCGCATTTCCTATACTGAAAAAGGAAAGGGTCAAGATCTTGAAGCCTGTTTAAACAAATTGGGAATAGCGAAAGACGAAATTATTCAGCACATCAACAACAAGATTCTTATCCCCCATACCCCGATAGAGAAATACAATCAGCATATTGGGCAATATAGAGAGAATGGGTTAGATTGCAGTGTCTTCTATGAATCGGTTGCATTTAAAGAAAGCGGCGGTACAAAAGGTTGTGAAAAAAGTTGCGAACCGCCAGAAAAGTATATCCGAAATCCCCCAATAAGTTATCCGTCTTTTATTCCAACAGAGCATTTAGACGATTGGGTTGAAAGAATAATTAGACATAACAACGTCGAAAATGGGTGGCCTACATTAGATAGGTTTAAACCTTTTTCAGACATTGGAATAATTATCGTGGAAGGAGCAGGGGTAGCTGCGGGAGCACTAATACTATGGGAAGCTACAAAACCTGTTCGATGCTTACTTGCCGCTTTTTTAGCTCCTGAAACAATTGGAGGAAGTGTAGTATTATGCGTAAGTTGACAAACATGGAAAAAAAGTTCGATGTCAGCTTAGTTCTGGCTAACACTAAAAATGCCAATAACCTAAAACTTCTGTATGAAATATTGTGTTTCTGTAAAGAAATCGGTGCAGTAACCCTTGAAATAGAGTTTGTGAACCCAGATATCTTTACGGGAAAAGATTTTGTTAATCCAGTTTTTTTCGATCGCCTAAAGGTGTGCGTTAGCCTGCCAGGAGAACGGGTTCGATACGAAAAACCAAAAAGAAAAGAGGAAATAGGCCATGAAAAATTGCATTATCTTAAAGCTAATTTTGACTCTCTTTTTATTGAGTGGTATAAAGAAAATAGCCTAATGACTTTTAACGTATTTAATTTGCAATTATTTGACAAAAACGGATCCGTTGTTGCAGACTTTACCGACGATCAGCTTAGTATTCACATATATTCTTTGAGTAAACAAGAGTTAGAAAAAGTAAGAAAAATTGCGAAAAAATATTCCGTAGATAGTACTACTGACACGGCTAAAACCTTAATAAAAAAATGGCACTAGGGACTTCGCCCATATGACCCTAAGTAAGCGTGTGTTCCACCAAACCCGAATGCTCCAAATGCGTATCCGTATAATGCATTTCATCGCAATTACCACAAGCATAATAAGGCTGACATTGGGGATCACAAGATGCAAAAAGGGATCGAATACGAATATTTTGCCGACGAAAATGAAGGCAGCATACGGTTTTTGTTTCAGGGCACAGGCAGACTTGACGCACTTGAAGTCGTGAAACGTATCGTAGGAAAAAAAAGTGCAGAAATTCCCGCAAACCAATACCTCGGAAAAGAATTCATATATGAAGGACAACGACTGGTGCTGTCGTTTGCAAAAAACGGTGTGAACATAAACATCAAAAGAGTTGGTGGCCAAGTATTTGGTGAAATGGATGGCCTCCTGCTAAAAGACAATACCGTCGTAATACTAGAATCAAAAACAGGCACCGTGGCCAAAATAGTGGAAGACTTGAGCACGCAGCTACCAAGAAACATTAATGCCATCAACAACCTTTCTCAAAAAACAACAACAGAAGCGCTTATCGCGATCCCAAAAGGCACAACCGAAGAAATAAAAGCGCTTGCAATAAACAATTCCAATCTCAACGCGCTCATCAACCAAGGAAAAATACATTTCATTGAAATAACGCAGACAAGCGATGAACTGCTTGCAACTGCGAATACGGTAAAAGACCTTATAGGTGGCGGGTAGATGAAGGACGATACGATTAGAGAAGAATACCTAAAACTAAATAAAGACCATGAATCGTTAAAAGAGCAAAAAAGGCCCGGAAATGCGCATTTGGGGGGATTTTATGTACGATTAGATCCGAATCGAGGAACCTCTTTATCTGGCTCAGTAAGCGAGTTCGGTGTTTGCGATTTTAGTTATGAGGAAAGAAAATTTTTTTCAGAAGAAGATCGGCAAAAAAAAGTATCCAAATTAATTGAAACCTTCGGATACGCAATCAGTCTTATTTTTCTGAGTTTTGGAGAGAGTGATATCGTTATTTGGCTACAACTCCCACTTGGCAGAAAAGAAATCCAAGAAATCCTGGATTTTCTACCTTCGACAGGGACATTCAAAAAATACGAAACCCCAATCATACACACCTTGGCAAATGACGAGCAAGTACAAAAAGCACGCAACGATTTTTATCAAAAACTTTCTGAATGTGTCGACGGCCAGCAGACCGAACATTGGCGTTTTTCGAAAGACATCGAACAAGAAAAAAAAACCGCGTTTCAAATAACCATAAACGAAGTAAAAAACATTCAAATAGGCAAAACAACAGGACACAACATTACGCTGGAATTTATGAAAAACTGCTCTACTTTTAAAAAATACATTTTCCCCCTTGAAGAAAAAAGTTTCAAAAAAACAATTGAAAGGATTCGAAATGCGCAGGTAAAATAACGGGTAAATTCATCAGGATACACAAAATATAAAATTTGAGTATTTAGAGATAAAAACCGCAACTAGTGGAGGGGGATACATGAGTTGGATCACAGTATTATTCGGCATCGGGGGAATCGCATTGGTAGGATATGGAGTTTATGTACTTTACCGGGTCCCAAAGCAGCTGCGCGAAGGAAAAACGCGTCTTACTGGAAAACTCATTACTATGGGTACCCCAGATATTGAAAAGGAAAAAAATCGGACAACTTTTTGGGAAGTTACGCTGTGGAATATTATTCGAGGGATTCTCTCGATTATATTTGGGGCGTTTCTCGTTCTCAGTATGCTTTCAAATCTTTGAAATAATAGTTAACCTCAAAGTATGAGGGCCTTGGATCACGGAAAAGAATTTGCATGAACTGACTTTGGAAATAAGTTGATTCCTTCGGTTCGCAGTTGTTCCGCCAAAATAGGATTCCGTGTAATAACCATTTTGATCGAGACGTTTTCCATGTAAAGCGAATAGACTTTTGCCATGTCGAACTGTTCCATTGATTTTGTTTTTTCAAACAACGCATTTAATCGTTGTTTAAACTCCGTTGGATAAAAAATTTGAGCCACATAATCCCCTTCAATCACCAAATCACCGTCCGCCGGATAAGTGACCTGATGAATGGATTGCTTGCCCATCTTTTGGGTAAACGTATTCCCAAACTGGTCCAACACCCCAGCACCATGATACAACCCATAATAGGGAACTTGAAAAATTTTTTTCACTTGCTCCAAATCGCTTGGATCCAAACCCACCGGAAGCCAAGGATGACCCAACAGGCAAACACGAGATTTTTTATCCGGATTAGGAAATTGATCATTAAAGACCCAAATAACAAAACGAATTAACTCAACCATACTATGGAATTCCAAATTCAGCACCTCTTTTTGCAACCAATCGGAAGGCAAAGAATAATTGGAATAGGATTGTAGACGCGCACTAAACGCCTTTACATTTAATATCCACTCAGCACTTAACGAAAATTTCGACCCGTTTTTGACAACGACCCGCTCACCCTCCAAACTATGAAGCATTTTATGAACCGCTTGGTAGGAAGCTGAAATGGCATATTCTTTTTTGATATCCGAAAATATTTCCTTCAAACTCAAAGGATGCCGAACGCTAAGTAAACTAATAATCGCGTCTTTTGTTGAAAGTGTTTTTTTCCCAAAACCTGGCAGAACAATCGAAAGAGCCATCCAAATCACTACGTATAGAACATACAAAACATCGATAACCGGATTTATAAACATAACCAAGTAAAAAGTAGATAAAACTCAGATTCTGATTTACGTGGCCAAAAAAACCGTAAAAGATGCCTATGAAAGCATCTTCAAAAAAAGCGTCAAAGCCAGCGGAATATCCGTCAAAGGACTTGATTTTAACCAAGAAGTCACCTTGGAAAAACTGATTAACGCGCTTGGAACCAGCGGATTCCAAGCCACGCATTTAAGCCGCGCCATCGAAATCGTCAAAAAAATGCGCAAAGACAAAGTAACGATTTTCTTAGGATATACCTCCAACCAAGTATCCAGCGGAAACCGCGACATCATCCGCTATCTGGTTCAACACAAACTCGTGGACTGCTTGGTCAGCACCGCCGGCGGAATCGAAGAAGACTTCATCAAAACCCACGCTCCGTTTTTCATTTCCGATTTTCGACTCGACGGCGCGAAACTACGCGAAAAAGGAATCAACCGCATCGGAAACCTGCTCGCACCCAACGAGCGCTACATCTGGTTCGAAAAATTCTTCCAACCGATCCTCCAAGAACTGCTTGACGAACAACTCAACACCGGACACATTTTTTCCCCCAGCGAAATCATCGACAAAATGGGAGAAAAAATCAACCACGAAGAATCAATTTATTACTGGGCCCACCAAAACAAAATCCCGGTTTTCTCTCCAGCATTCATGGACGGAGCCATCGGCGACAACTGCTACTTTTTCAACTACAACAAACAAAAAAAATTATTCATCGACCAAATCGCAGACCATCACCGCCTGATCGAAAAAACACTCGACTCCAAAGAAACCGGACTCATCATACTAGGCGCCGGCCTCGTCAAACACACCCTGCTAAACGCCAACATGTACCGCGAAGGCGCCAAATACACCGTCTACATGAACACCTCCAGCGAATACGACGGAAGCGACAGCGGCGCCGAACCCGAAGAAGCCAAAAGCTGGGGCAAAATCGCAGCAGACGCCAACACGGTAAAAGTAGTTGGGGACACGACAGTGTTGTTTCCCTTAGTGGTAACAGTTGCATTAAGGCACTTTCAAAAAGCAAAAAAATAGTGTAGGATAGTTATTCAAAAATCCAGTAAACCACGTATATCAGTTTTATTTTTGACTATTGGCCATTTTCTTTGTTCAGCAATTTCAGAAAGTTTTTTGTCGGGGTTCACAGTAACTGGATGTCCCACATGTTCTAAAACAGGAAGATCTTGTGAGGTATCTCCAAACCCAAACGAAGATTCTATGTCAATATTATACTTTTTTATCAAAGCATAGAACAAAGTTTCTTTATTTTCACGAATTACTAGATTCGTTTTGACATTCCCCGAATAAACACCATCAACAATCTCGCATTCTGTCCCATATAAATCATCAAAGCCCAAGTATTTCAATTGTTTTATTACTTCGATAGGGGAACCGCTCATTGCAAGGACCAAATAACCTTTTTGTTTCATTAGTTTTACAAGTTGTTTTGAGTGTTCAAAAATATTTTTTTTGTATATAGCCATGAATGCTGCCCCCAATTTTTCAACTTTTTGGTGATCGCATCCTTTTAACCCTCTCGCAAACACTTGCGGGAGTTCGGTTGCAACTTCAGCAGCACTTTTTGTTCCTTTAATATATTCTGATAAAAGAAGTTGTATTTTTTTATTGGATTCGGAGCCTATGCACCCTTGTTGGTCCAAATACTTTGGAAATTCACAAATGATAAAACCTTTAACAAGTACACCATCAATGTCAAATATTGCTGCTTTTTGCGCATGCATACAAAAGTTCTCCTGTAAAATAATGTTAAAATATCTTGCCAGGATATTTATTTGCCAGAGAAACCATTTTTTTCAAGGTTTCAATACCTTTTGGTTCTTCAATGAGTTTACCAACATGAATAGCGTCAGCCTTATGTTTAAACATAAGATCAGCATCTTCAGGCGTTAAAATGCCACTAGTTGGAATAATAAATAAATTCGTCTTTCTTGCCAATAATTCAACATGTGTTGCTGGCGGCCCAAGTTCGCTACCGGATCCACCAGCCATGATATATATTCGCATACCTAAATATTGGGCTGCTAAAGCGACAGATAAACTAATTTCGGGTTTTTCTCTTGGAATTGGAACGGCGCGTGCCAGCCAGTTAGCTGTTCGCATTGACCCCCGATCATCAAATACATACGCAGTAGGAATTGGTTCAAGAGTATTAGGCGTAACAGCAACTGAGTTCATTACCAACACATCACGCAAGAAAAATGGATTTTCTGAGTTCAAAACAGACATCCAATAAATTGCGGTTTTCCCTTCGTGGCCATTTAAAAAACACACTGCACTATTAGTCGGATAGGTTACTGTAGAAAAGTTATAATCCTTTACAGCCATATCTTGCACTATTTGTAATTTTTGTGGAGTGATAATGCTTCCGCCAAGCGCAATATGTTGAATACCCAAATCAGAGATCGCTTGAAAAATTTTTGAAATTACTTCTACAGGAAGTTTGTCAGGATCTATTTGTGGGATCACTAGCGGGTGATCCTCTCGAAGAGAATAGATTTTTTTTTCTACTTTTCCAAGGCGTTCCATTGTTTACTCAGCCCCTTCAAATAATAGCGCAAGATGACCTTTGGATACATCGACTTTAGGCTTTTTTAAGATAATCTCTTTCCCATACACTCTAGAACATAGACCAGATAAAAATCCGCCGATCATTAAGAAGTCAATTTCTTTATAAAATTTAGTCCAAGGAAAATAATTAATGATAACTTTTAATTTTTCTCCGCTTGAAAGAACTAAAACTTCGCCCCAGCCCAAAGCCGAAAGTAACTCCATTACTTCAAGCAATCTTCTTTTATCAATTTCAGGAAATAACTCTTGACCTATCCGAAACGCACAATCAAAAAGGATTTTTTTCATTTTTTCATTTTTCATTCCTTTTTCTAGCAGGTACATCCCGCTGACTTCCATTAAGAAAAAACGCTCCTTTTGTTTGTATACAATGATGCCTTCAGAATATGAAAACAATTTGGCGTTAAGATATGATTCAAAGGATTTTTTATATTGAATGTCCACTTCAGTATTAAAACTTCGATAAGTTGAAGCGTCCTCTAATAGATCATCTACTTGAGTTTCACTATATACTTGTTCTTTGAATTGCTTTGAAAGAACATCGACAGGAGCACAGGTCACCTTACAAAACTGATCAGACCCTTTGAACAAACTATCATACATATGACCTTCAATTTTTATGTCTTGCAGTATCCACGCGATAATTCCTGCTGCACCGGCAGTAGCAAGAAAAAAATCATACCCTAACTTTCTACACACAACAAAATTTTTCAGTTCATATTTCACAGTCTTATTTTTTACATCAGTCTCTTGCGAGATATTGCTCGCATAGGTGCCTTCGACAAATTTACTCGCAATCATCACCCAATCTTTTACTGCCTCGCCAGGGTGATCTTTAATATTTTCAAACCGCCCATTCAATGCAAAGCTATACCCAAACCGTTTGCCGATGGAATATAATGTTTGCTCACCTTCAGCCCCAAACTCAGTAACTAATTGCTTTTCAAGAGCAACAAAAAAACTTTCAGGGAGCAGAAGTTGTCGCAAGTTTACAGTGGTTTTTCCAGAGATTTTAAAATCTACAAAGCCAGGCCTATCAAAAATCAATGCCCGGGGGATTACAAAGCGTTTAACGTACAATCTAACAACGCTATCTTTTACATCCACCATGTTTATCCGCCTGCTTCGATAACAATGCCTTTTGCAGTAATATTATATGTTCGTGGACCGCCACGAATATCAGTTTTTCGCATTTTTCGAACTTCCAAGTTTCTATTCAAACTATCCCCAATCGAAACATGTTTGAGTAAAACTACACCGTCACATAAAAATTCACTAATTGTGTCCCGGCTCAAAAAATTTGTGGATTCAGGTAACTCAGAAATGATTATTGATGTTGCTTTTTGATTTTTTAGTGCTTCAAGCATATCCACTATTGCTTTTCGAGTAGCAACTTCAGGCCCAAGCTGGAAAGAGAATTGGCTTTTTTGCATTCCCATTTTTTCTAAGATCTCAATATATGCAATCGTTTCTGCATAAATCCCATATGTCGAAATAGAATCCAAGACAATTCTATCCGGTTTAAACTCTTGGATTAATGCCTTAATTTCTTGTAATACCGCAGAGAAAATCATTTTGTTTGGAGTGTAAGTTACAACTTTCAATTTTTTTTCTTTTTCAAGTTTAAGCAAATCCCACCCCAATTCGTTTGATTGATCAATAATATCTTCTCTAATCTGTTCAAAACTAATCAAAAGCCCACGTTCATTATACTGCTTCACTCCATTTACAAGGTATTGAGTAGCGAAGATGGTCTTTCCAGATCCTGTTAACCCTGACAGCAATACCAGATTCCCTTTTGGAAATCCCCCATTAATGAGTTCATCAAAACCAGATATCCCTGTTTTAACTCGTAACATTCAACATCAGACTCGGCCGCGCTTTAAGATGTATTTAATGGCTTTAAACACCTATTTAAACAATGCTGTTAATCAAAAATCAGTTTATCACGTTAGAGCGCCAAATCATCTATCTTAATTGTAATTCCTTTTGGCGACATCTCGTACCGTAGCGAGCCTTTTTCGTGATCAGTGTACCGCATTTTTCGGATTCGAACACTGCGAAACACCGAAGAACCGACACCCAAATAACTTAACACAATCACGCCATCCGCAATAAACTCGGACACGCCATCCGCACTGAGTCGCGCGGCTTCTTCAAACAATTCCGACGTCAACATCGTGGTAACTCCGTAGGCTCGAAGCGACGACAACAACCGATACAAAATCTGTTTCGCGATCAATTGTTCGGTTCGCGGAATCGGAGAAACCGTTTCGGCAATCTGAACCATTGAAAACGCATCGTGTTCCGCCAAACCCCCGACAATCATGGCATCCGTCAAGGTAGACATGGAATCCACCACAATGCGTTTGGGTTTGAATTCTTTTAGAATCAGATCAAGACGTTTGAGAAAATTATCCCCGCCGGTAATATCATAAAAAACAACCTTGATCAAGCCCCGCTTGATCAAACTTTCCAAATCCCAACCAAAACCGAGACCTTGCTTGATCAATTCGGATTCTGTTTGCTCCGTAGAAATGTATACTCCGCGCTCATTGTTTTGCGCGCCGTGGACCAAAAATTGCATGCAAAAAGTCGATTTTCCGGTTCCGGCGCCGCCTGAAATCAAAACCATGTTGCCTTCGGGAAGACCCCCTTGCAACGCTTTATCCAATCCTTCGATTCCAGTTTTGGTTCGTGAAACAGCCACGAAAACACACCTAATAGCCCATTGGCTGACAAGATAACACCTTCGAGGTTTAAAAACCTTATTGGTAGGCGGATTTGAAGAAAAAGAAAGAATTACTAGCATGTCAGGAATGGGCGTAAAGAGAATTTATCTGGTCAAACGCCATCTTTGCCATTTGCGGATTTCGATAAACCCGGACTTTAATGGAGACACTAAGTGGCTTTTTAGCTAAAAATCGGGCGTAATGCAAAAAAACATCCAACAAGTTATTCGTCTTATCATATAGTGATTCTAGCCAGCGTCTGGAGTCCGAAGAAAAATCCACTTCCCAGTAATATGAACCAATTACTCCGAAATCTTTTTCAAAATTTCCGGAAGGATTGATCCGCACGGAAAAACCTGCATCAGAATACATTTTTTGCGCCCAACGATTAAAGTTAGTGTCTCGCGTAATCACCACGCAAATCTGTCCAGGAGTTGCATCAGACATTTTTTTTAACAAAGAAAAATCAGAAAAACGAAACGACAAAGGAAACCACGCATTTCGAATCAACGCCATTGTCTTGTCGCCTTTTCGAACTGATTTTCCAAGTGTGACGAAAATTTTTGCCATTCCAACGCAAAACTCACTTATATCAGAGAATTCAAGAATCGTATCAGAGCCAAAAGAGATGGGAACACGCCTTGATTTAGAGCGTCGGAACTCCGAGTCTAACTCGCGTGAAAAATTTTTCAAGCTCAAAACCCACTGGGGATTCAACTCGAATTTTTTTTGTTTTGAAACCAGAACATCTTCCGCTTCAAGAGAAACCAACATTTTGTGCACGGCTTGGTACGACACGCGATCTACTAGCGTCCAATCCATTTTTTCAAAAACGCCTTTTGCAGAAAGCGGGCCCTGCTGGCCAAGAATCAAAATAATTTGATCACGTGTGGAAGACTTTCCTAAAAGAATTGGCAATACCCCCATAGATAACCCACTACATAACAAGTATTTTAGAACTAACGGATAAAAGAGTACCTATGCAAGAATTCTGGTCCATTCCGGCGGCTCACGGCAACACCACTGTCAAAGACTGGACCATCCGGATTCTCACCCAAGAATGGCCGCTGTCGTTAAAACAAATTACGGAGCGCGTCCAACAGCAATCCGGAAAAACCGTTTCTCAACAAGCCGTGTTCAAAACGCTTCAAGATTTGGTTCGACAAAAAGTCGTTGAAAAACACGACAAGAGTTACGCATTAAACAAAGAATGGATCACGCACCTCGCGAAATCCGTTCAAGATCTCCAGACCACGTATGAAAACCACGCTGGCCAATTGCCCGCACTCGGAAAACTTGACACCAAAACCGTAATCGAATTTCATGATCCAAGCGCCGTCGCGGTCACCGTCGCCCAGATTCTGGCCTCGCGCGTACTCACCCAAGGAAAACCGGAACCGTTTTATGGAATCAAACGACACGGCTTGTGGCCGCTTCGATTCAGCTTTTCCGACTTCGAACTCTTAAAAGAAATGACCAAATCCATTCCGTGTTATTGCGCCGTAATCGGAAATGACCCCTTTGACCGATGGGTGGTTGAACAATACCTTAAAGGCGGATTCAAAAAATCCAAAACCGGCGCCAAAGCCGAATTCAAAGAATGGGACATCATGGCCCACGGAGAATACGTACTGACCATTCAATACGCCAAAGAAACCGAACAAGCCATCGAATACCTGTTCAAACAAATCAACAACCTAAGCGAACTATTCGAAAAATTCAGCCAAGAAGAACTGTCCAAATTCAAATTCCAAGCAACGTTAACAATCGAACGAAACCCGGACCTCGCACGGCTCATCAAAGAAAAATGCATGAAAATATTGGAAGAGTAAAAACGAATACTGAAAGAAGAAGTACATACAAGTTCACAAAACAAAGAGATTAGCTAGTAGTTACCCGCTATTGGTTTTGGTATAGGTCTTTGCAGGATTGGACTGCTTCTTGGGTACTGAGTTCGTCACAGAGCGCAGTGTTTTGAGCGTTGATAATGATTGCGATGATGCATAAATCAGGATTTTCGAGTTGTTTGCATATGGCGGGGTCCATCCGGGTAATCGCAATTTTTTTCATGCAACGTTCTTTTTCGGTTGTGGCTTTGCATGCTTCCAGGTCGTCTTTGGCGACTGCAACGTCCGAGAAACAAGTCTCTTCTTGATTGAGGCCTTTGCATAAGTTGGCGTCTTTTTTTGCGACGGCTACGCGCGAGATGCAAATATCACGAAACATTGCGAGTTCGGGATTTTTCGGGAGGGTTTCGCATATTTTTTCATCTTTTGCTTGTTCTGCTTGTGCAGTCGTGGTTTGTATGGTGGACCACAGGCTGTCCAACGTTGTTTGGTATCCTTTTTGGGCGGTATCCAAGCACACTTGTTTTTGAGTCGGGGTCGTAAAATTTTCGCATATCGTGGCGTCTTTTGTTTTTTCGACTACCGCAAACATGCAATTGATGCGAAAGCCGTCTAGCCGAGCCTTGCATAGGTCGTCTTGGCAGGCGGTCGGATGTTTTTCCAAAGTGACTTCTTTGCATCCTTCGAGTGTTCCAGTCTGACCGCTGACGATCGCAATGCATTGAAGTTTATAGACTTCTGATATGATTTTGTTGCAGATTTCGATATTTTGCGTTCTGTTCGCATCTTCCAATAACGCATCGGTAACCCCGCTGCTACAATACGAACCAGACCCAAGTTTTTCGCAGACGCTATAATCCCGAAGGGTAACTGCCACTCCTTGAATGCAAGTTTGTATACCGCTTTGAGAGGTTAAGGCATTACACATCTTCAAATCGCCTCGTTTCCCTCCGATCTCAGCCAAACACTGGTCTTTTCGAATCGAAACAAAAAAAGAATCCGTGAGCAAATCGCAGATTTGCATGTTGTCTGCTTCTACGGCAACGTTTGTAATGCAAATGGACCGATTAAGCTCTTGATCAATTGTATTGCACTCCGCCAAAGCGGATTCAACATCTGAATTTAACGCGGTGTTGCTCTGCCCTAGTGGCGGGCTAGTACATCCAACGAATAAGAGGGCGATGATCAGGAGTAACAACATACGATTCATTTTTCCACATCCTTTTCAGGTAGTTCTTTTCCTACTGCTTGCGCGATTTTTTCTTGATCTATTGGATTCTCGGGCTGAAACATATCCCGATAATTTGGCTGAAACATATTCTTGTACAACTGAAGCAGAATCCCTTTATGGAATGGGACTATGCTATAAACACCTGCTTGTTTGACTTTATCCACATTTATTTTCTTTTTTTCTTTTTCTCCGAAATAAATGATCGGGTGAATATAATCGTAAGGCCGCCACTTATCGAGTTCGAGTTCATGATCTCCGATTCCCCACTCCGGATTTGCTTCTTCAATCACGGTTTTGATTATTTCTAAAAAATACTTGAAGGTTTCTTCCGGATTATCTAGAACTATGCCCGTTTTTTGAGTAAAAACACTGATGCTTGTGCTTCGCTTACCGGAACGTACATTAAACTGTGTTTCTTTTTTATTAATCTTCAAAGTATATCCGACGTACCCGTACTGGCGTTCATAAAGGCCGGGAAGCGGTTCTTCAAGAGTCACTGTAAAATTTTTCAACCGCAATGCTTGCTCAATTTTTTTTAGGATTGGTTCTTTTTCGATGGTGGTCGGAACAAAAGTCATAAAGTCATAGGTATATCCCATTAGATGTCCCCCCATAGTCTTACTTTTACGCCAATATTCTCAAACTCGATTAATAATTTGGAATCGATAGGTTGTTTGGTTATAAGCCACGCCTCGTCTGCTATGCTTGGATTGTTTGCTACGTAGGAAACTAATTCTTGTAATTGTGCTTTTACCTCATCTATTTCAGGCGTTTTCATCGCAATGAAGTTTTCGTTTTTTACTTCGGCTAGAACTTTTTTGTTTGTCGTTGTTTCAAGATAAATGTCTGCTTTTTTGTTTGCGTACTCGAATTCTTTGATTGTGTTTCCGTTTGTTTTTAGTTTTTCAGCGGCTTCGAGTTGGGCTTTGTATCCTTTAACACTATCTTGAGATATACTAGACCCAATATCTCCTGCCACAGTATCAATTCCTTTGGTATTTTTAAAAGTATCAATTCGAATTAGCGTATCTGATGCTAAACTTTCTTTTTGCCCTATCTCTGCGATCCCGGTTATTCCTCGATCACTCCATTCGAGTGTGCTTGTTCCGGCGATTCGGCCGACTTTTTCTCCGATTTCTTCGCTGTAATTTGCGATTACAGTTTGGTATCCTCTTTTGTTCAGTAATTTTGAAAGGATGGTGTCAGAGGCAGCTCCTAATCGTGTAGCGATTCCTTCGACTTTTTCGCTGAAAACGATGCGTAAGGGTTCGGGAATGCTCTCGAAGAATTGTGTGAGTTTTTCGGCATCGTTTCCGAGCGCTTTGGTGATGCGCCCCAATCCAGTGGCTGCTTTTTCGCCTGCCTCAATAATGGGTTTAGTCCATTCGAGTCTTTGAAGAAGGGTAGCGGTTTGGTAGCCAAATTTGTTTCCAATAATTCGGATCAGGTCGGTAAATTTGTCGATTTTTTGAACGATTTTAAGGGCTTTGATGGCGTCTGCAATTTTTCCAACCAAAACCGCTTGTTCGATAACATAACCGCCAATGAATCCTTGGACGTACCCAACTTGAAATGCCCGATATTCGAGTCTCTGAGTGACTGGGTTGGCAGGGTTTCTGGTTGTTCCGACTTTGTAAATGTCTATGACCGCATTGCCGAGTGCGTCGCCGATATGTTCCAACGCTTGGGGGAAGATGCGAACAATGTCAATGACGCCGCTTGCAATTTGAGTAACTTGGTCTTGGCGGTAGATAAAGCTTAGGGCGCCGTTTAATACTTGTTGGGCAAAGTCCAAATCGTCTTTGGCGCCTTTGAAAGTGCCGTCCACGAATCCTAAAAACAAGCCCGTACAATTGGAGGCAATGGAGTAAATGCGTAAGGTTTCTTTGTTGGAATCGTATAAAAGTATGACGACTTGAGTTCCTTTGGAAAAAGATTCGAGTTCGCTATTGTTTTCGAACACTTGTTTTAACGGAATCGATTCCGATTGAATTTGAACATCCAATGGTACAAAACTCGTGAGCAATTCTTGGGAATTCAGACTGTTGGCAGAGATCGGATTAGACAGCAATTCGAGTTGTTCGGAGTTGAGTTGTTCAAGATTATCTTGAATTTGTTGCTTTTCGAGCGGATTCACGCCCCCCAATAACCAGGTCATTGGATTTCCGCACGAAGTGTAAAAATCGTCAAAGACCATGGTAGCCGGATTATCATAATAGTTACCCGGATCCGTTCCAAACAACAACTCTTTTTCGTAAACAAATCCATCACAATCCGCATCATCCAAACACCCTCCGATCACAACGGTTTTTTCCAAATAACCGTTTTTGTACCCCACTTTGGACGCAATGAACCGATACGAATGAGCGCCGACCGGAGGCGCCACATCAGAATACAACGCGGTTCCATCACTACCCGTCACCACAGAACCAAACCGATTGGGGTCGTAACTTGGAATCACCCCCACTAAGACATCCGAAAGCGGAATACCCACCGTATTCGTTGTTTGGATCGAAAAACGAATCGTTGGATCCCGGGAAGCACCATCGAATTCAAGCGCATAATCCACGGTAAACGGCACTGCTTCGGCGTTAAATTTTTCCTCTGAAAAAGATTGAAAAACAACGAAACTGACGGCTATCAACAAAAAAAGAAAACTCGCCACAAATGCTTTTTTCAAGACGCTGTCCACAACAATACGGCCCTAAGATGAGGCCTTTAGGCGATTGTTTTTACGGCAAAAAACGAAGTCGCCAAAAAAAAGGTTATTTGAGTTCCAATTGGTCTTTGGGTTCTTCTTTGGAAAAATCGAATTCGTGCACGGGTTTGACGATGAACTCGCAGGTTTTTTGATTCAAGGCAATGCACTGGTGTTCCACGCAATCCAAGTCGTTTCGAAACAACGCCGAAAACACGCCCGCAAACACGCCCCGCAACACGTGATCCACGGGTTTTTTCGCCTTGTTCACCAAACTACCCGCAATCGGATTATGATCCACCACCAAAATCGCGCGCTTGTTTTCCACGTCCAAATGCACGATCGAAACCCCGCCGATTCCGCACGCCGAAAAAAACTCGGCCAAAAACCGGGCGTTTAATTCCACGGAATTCGAAAGCGAAAAACCCGACACCAACGACCCTGCCACTTGTTTTTTAACCGCAGCGTACACCGCCCGATTAGTGGCCGGATCCGAGATCTCGGCCAGCCCCACCAAAATATCCACGGGAAGAATCGCAAACGGCGTGTTCATCAAAAAAAACTGGTTATTGGAAAACCGAATACCATTCGTGAAAATAAACCGGTCAAAAAACGGATTTAACATACTTACACCAAAGGAGGTTCCCCCATAAAAAAATACCGAAAGACCCAAAAGAAAGGCTTTTTTAAGGAAAAACAACCACCAATCTATCATGACGACCACGTTCACGATGGATTTGCATTCGCATGTCATCGAAAAAAAAGTCAAAGCCAAGGATTACTGGAAAAACGTCGAACAAAAAAAAATCGACGTCATGGCCATCACCGAACACGCCCACTTCGATATCCGAAAAGCCTTTGAACGCGTCGCCAAAGAAAAACCCCGCGACAAAATACTGGTTCCCGGCGTCGAACTCAACACCGACATCGGACACGTCTTGTGCTACGGGCCCGACGAACGCGTATACGACCACAAAGAATTATTCGAATTCGAAGTACCCATCGAAACCTGCGTCGAACACGCCAAACAAGACAACTTAGTCTTAAGCTGCGCGCACCCCTGGGGATACACCCAAGACAGCGCCGCGTTTTTAATCGGACCCAAAAAACTCATGAAACTCATTCGAAAATACCCGATCGGAATCGAAGCCTACAACGGCATGGTCGGACACCTCTCCGACATCATGTACGAAAGCGGCTGGATCCGCCGACCCAACAACTTTTTGGGTTTTCTTCAAAAAAACCGGGTCACGCGAAAAATCGGAATCGGCTCCGTCGGAGAAAAACTCCAAAAATCCCTCGACCGCCTCGTGTACAGCTACCTAAACCGCATCACGGCCAGCGTCGAACTCGGCGAAAGCGCTTCGTTTATCACCGCCGGAAGCGACGGCCACTCCGCGGACCGCCTCGGCGAAGGCATGCTCAAAATCAAAAGCCAAACCGAACTCAACACCCCCGAAGACATACTCGACTTAGTGGTGCATCACAAACAAGACGTGGTCTGGTGCGGCGTTGGCGTCCGCGAAGTCCGACCCGGCGTACTCGAAAAAATTTCGCCCCAAAAAATCAAACGCATGGAACTCGTCGACGGCCTCAAATACCTGGCCATGCGAAAAATCCGCGAACGCGTGATCGCCGACCGAAAAAAACGCGAACAACCCCACCCCTAAAAAAAAATTTCACTAGTATTACCAAAAAAAAAACCTCTGTTTCGGAGCACGAAAAAAACCATGAAAATCTGCATCTGGCCCAATACTTCGTTACGACAAATACCGCTCGACACCATGGAGATTCATTTGGCACGCCCGATTTCCCGAAAAAAAATCACGGAAATCATCAACAAACGCCCCATTCACACTGTGACCCTCTCCAAATCCACGTTTGTGCGCATCAACGAAAAAACCCTTGATTTTCTGGAAAAACGAAAGATCAAAACCTTCATCCACAATAACCCCGGAAAACCCCTTCAGATCCCCTTAGAACAGATAATCGACGTCATTGAACGCGTCAAAGACCATCAAAGCCTGCGAAAAATCGAACACATCACCGGAATCCCCAAAAGCACCGTGCATTATCTTGTCAAATACGCCAAACGCACCAAAGCCAAAAAAGGCAATAAACCCATTCATTTACGCTAAAAAACGGATTTAAAATGGTTTTGGCGCATAATACCTATGTCAAGAAAACCTCTTTTTACCACATGATTTTTATATCACAAAACGCCTAATGTTCTTGTCACACGAAATACCCTGGGGAGCCAAGAGTCCATGAAGAAAAAAAGAACCGCCAAAACAGTCAAAAAAACCATCGCCGCAAAAACCGGCATTTCCAAAGCCGCCGCCAAACGAAAAAGCTCGTTTGAAGAACGATTACTCTCGCTTGCCGACGACGACGATTTCATCTTGCCCTTAATGAACGAAAACATGCGCGAAAAACTCTTAAAAGAAGAATTCAAACTCCGCAAAAAACAACCCACGGCCTGGACCAAAACCAAATACCGAAAATACGCGATGATCAACCGCCCCAAAAAAGAAAAAGCCCGGGCCTCCATCGAAGAAGAAAACGACGAATAAAAGTACTCGAGTTCTCAATCCGCTGTGAAATTCGAAAAAGATCTACTTTTTAGTTGAATATTGTTCAACCAAATATATATTAACCCAAAATATGTAATTATATATAGTGAATAAGGTAACTGCACACAACCCCATTAACTTAAAGGGAACAGCAGCCGATCTGGCAAAATCGCAAGTCAAGAAAAGTGATGGTAGAACAAATGAAGCAGGGGAAATGACACTGTATGGAGAATATTGTTTCCACAAGCTATGGGTTTTCACAACCACCCGTTTTTCAACAAAATAAAAAAGGATTCAAAAATCAAAGTTTTTTTGTTTCTTCGGGTTCCAAGCGGTATGTTTTTGTGCCTATTGCTAACCCCTATTTTCTCAAAGCCTTGAAAATACTGCGCCAAAGAGGATTCAAAACCCCCGAACTTATTCAAACCACAGACAAAAAAGAATATGTTGAAGTCGGCGGAAAAAAATGGTGCTTACTATCTTACCTTCCCGGGAAACCAGTTCAAAGAAACAAAATTTCGCGCGCACAGGTTTTTCAAATTGCAAGGACTGTCGCACTATTTCATAAGACCTTTGAAGAGAAAGTCCGACCTTCACAAGCTTTTTTTGCGCCACGTTTTCCTGAGAATTGCCCGGAAGAAATCCAAAAAGAGGTTGGTGCACTGGTTGCAAATTTTAAGCGCCAAGCAACCGGCATGAAGTCCACTCTAATCCACGGCGACTTGGTTTTGGAAAATATTCTATTTAGCAAAGGAAACTTGTCTGGCCTGATTGACTTTGAACATCTTAGATACGGCCCCGCTATTTACGATCTAGCGGCAGTTCTAACTGAAATTCCCCCGAGCTTACATGCTGATTTTATAGAGCAATATACGCGTCTCAATCCGTTATCCTCGACAGACATAGGTTTAATCAAACCAATGACTCGTTATTACACTTTGTTGTATGCATTGTTCGGAATGGAAGCTTTGCCTAAAGTTACCCGTGGGCAAAAAAAGCGATTATTAGAAAAATTAAAAAGTAAAGGACTTGAAAAAAGGGGGCTTCTTAGGAATGCACAAAAACGAAGACGATCTCGTTAGTTTTTACGTACCAACATTTAATTCTGAAAAGACCATCCGGCGCTGTTTGGTTTCTATTCAAAACCAAAACATTACCCCGAAAGAAATACTTGTAGTCGACGCCGGATCCACGGACAATACCGTAAAAATTGCACAAGAACTTGGAGTAAAAACAATCGTAAAAGATTCAACATTAGGGCTGGCAGCTGCGCGAAACATTGGAATACAAAACACAACTGGCGAATATGTGGCCTCTGTAGATTCCGATGTTGAACTATCTCCTGAATGGTTAAAAATAGTTCTCAACGCCATCAAAAAAGAAGGCGTTGGGGGCGTAGGCGGTCGATTAATCGAAACAAGCAGTATTTACACAATTCAACAATGGCGTTTCTTTCATATGCAACAAAACTGGGGCGAAAAAGAAATAACCCCCAAATTCTTGTTTGGTGCCGACAACATATATCGCAGAGAAGCTCTGCTAAACGCGGGTCTGTATGACGAATCGTTCACTACAAATCACGAAGATGTTGATATCTGCGAAAAGCTGACAAAGAAAGGTTATAGACTTTTATACCTGCCTGAGGCGACTTGTTTTCACCTCAGGGAAGACACTGTCAAATCCAACCTTGACAATTATTGGAACTGGTTTAAAGACGAAAACTGCGAAAAAAATCGATACGCAGATATTCCTCAAAAGCTTGTGTGGGATATCGACGAGTCATTTAAATTGCTGGAAATGGACGTTAAAGAAAAAAAGTTCCACTTTGTTTATCCGAGTTTTCTGCTAAGCATTCACCACATACTGAGCGATCTAAATTTCTATTATTGCATTGGCCAAAGAGAGAATCAGCAATATTTCTCCGAAATTTTTAAACGGATTAAAGAAAACTTGATTCAAGAAATTGTTCCGTCTATACTTGAAAAAGAATTAATCATAAATGCAATTTTACGAGACTTAGAGTACATTACACCAGGAAAATTGGACCGTAAACGCTATGACAAATATCTAAAAAAAATAGAACTTTCCATAAAACCAAACCCAAACAATCTCGTTAGCAAGCTTGTTTCTTACTTTAAAAAAAGTATCAAAAAAAAGGTTCCTGACCAAGAGCTATTCTGGAAAATGATTTGCGTTTCAATTCAACGCATTGAATACGAAAACAAAGAATATGCTGGATTAAAGCATAACTATCGTGTTGCATTGTTAAACTTGCCATGGACCAAAGGAGATCGAAAAGGCGTCCGAGCTGGATCAAGATTCCCATTCACACTCGAATCTGAAACCGCTATCCCCTGCTATGTGCCGTTCCCTTTTTTCTTGGCATATACGCATTCCATGCTAAAGAACGCGGAAATAGGAGTCGTAACTACCGATTGTATTGGGGAAGGAATAGACGAAACTGAATTACGACTTCGAATTGTCACATATAACCCAGATCTCATTGTAGTAGAAACCGCAACTCCTTCATTCCAAAACGATATTCAAATAGTTGAACGATTAAAAAAAACAAACAAAGGCTCAAAGATTTGCTTAACGGGGGCCCACGTTTCAACATTTCCGGCTAAAGTACTATTTGATCATGATTCTGTCGACTTTGTTATTACTGGGCAATTCGAAAATAAAGTAGTCGAATTGAGCAAAGCCTTGAAGGGAAAAACAGATTTAAGCTCGATTAAGGGCCTCTTTTGGAGAGACGGCGAGGAAATAAAGATGAGCGAAGCAAAAAGTTCAGGCCCATTATTTAGTGAATTTCCATGGCCAGAACGATTAACTTTGCCTTTGTACGCTTACAATGACAAATTTAGTAACCAAATAGTCGAAATGCCAGAACCCAACGCGCAAATGCTCGCAAGCCGAGGTTGTCCTTACAAATGTAGTTTTTGCCTTTATCCCCAGGTCATTTACGAAGGAAAGTGCTACCAGTCCCGAGAGTCGGTTGATATCGTAGACGAAATGGAAGAACTAGTCAAACGATATGGGATTCGCGCCATACAATTTGACGATGATACCTTCAACATTAACGATTCTCGAATGAAAGAACTCGGAAATTTAATTCTGAACCGAAAACTGAACACAAAATGGACATTTATGGGTAGAGCCGACTTGTGCGTTGAAGAAACAATGCGGTTATTTAAAAAGGCAGGATTAATTGCTTTAAAGTTTGGCGTAGAATCCGCAAACCAAGAAATCGTAAACCGTTGTGGTAAAAACCTGCAAATCAAATCTGTAGAGAAAACAGTCCAAATGTGTAAAATACTCGGAATAAAAGTCCATCTGACATTCACTTTTGGCTTACCTGGCGAAACTAAAGAAACAATCCAAGAAACCATTGACTTTGTCAAGCGGGTCAATCCAGACTCAACTCAGTTTTCAATCACTACCCCGTTTCCGGGAACAAACTTATATAATGATCTAACCAAAGGTCAGAAGACAGACAACCTAGATTGGAATTTATTTGACGGAAATCGAACCGCCGTAATGCAATTGGACAATTTGAGCGCCGCTGATTTGGAAAACGCCTTAATTCGAGCTGAAAAAGAATGGAAAACCTACATAGGACAGAGGCAAAAAAAATGACTGCGGAAAATAAGTATCGGGTTTCAAGCTACGTGGCTGAATACAAGAAAAAAGACCTCTTTGCGTATTACAATAATAAGAATCTTCAAGTCATTTATGGAAAAAAGCCTCTCAAAAAAATAATCGATGACCTTAAACAACCCCAAGAATTAGAAAACTATATTAAAAAGTTTCCAACTAAACGCGACGAGTTGAGACCCATATTACACACGCTCGTGAGTGAAGGATATTTAGTTACTGGGACAGAGGATCCGATCTTGAACAGTTCAGAAATTGAAGAACGTAACCGAATCAACCCGAACTTATTGCGATTTTTGCTTACGTTTGATTGCAATCTGGAATGCAAGTACTGCCAAATCAAAACCAATCTTTTTAGTGAATATAACAAGCCAATTACAAGAGAAGAAATCGACAAATCATTTGAATTGTTCAAGAAAAATACAAATGAATACCACACCATTTCGATGTCTGGCGGAGAACCAACGCTAAACTTCGAGTTAGTAAAATACATTGTCGAAAAAACAAAAAAAGAACTAAAGCCAGGAAAATATCGTATCGTTTTGTCTTCCAATGGAACAATGATTACTGACGGCATTGCCGACTACATCGTCAAAGAAAATTTATTGCCAATCATTTCTTTGGACGGACGCGAAGAAGACAACAAAATGCGCGTTTACCGAAATGGTCTTGAATCATACAAAATCGTGTTAGCTGGGTTAGAAAAACTAAAAAAGCATAATTGTAAAAAAATCGCAATATCAATGACTATCGGAACCCACAACATAAAAAATATCAAAAAAATAATGAAAAACATTATCAATGAAATCGAACCAGTAAGCGTTGGCTATAATTTCGTTCACTACCCTTACTTTGACAATCAACATTACTCTCTTCCAAACATCGACGATTACTCAAAAGCAGTCATTCACATTTTCACCGAACTCCGAAAGCACAAAATTTACGACGATCAGTTTTTTCGAAGACTCCAACCCTTTGTAGAGAGAAAAGTTCGGATAAAAGAATGCTCTGCACTTGGTGGGGCTCTTAATCTTGTGCCCGGTGGACTCATTGGACCCTGCAAAACACTCCTGACAAGCAGACATTTTTCACAACCAATCAATATAACCGAAAAAATAGCGGATTCTAAAATCTTTACTGAATTTTCAAACCGAAACACATTATCACTAGAAGAATGTCAAAATTGCGTAGCCAGAACCATTTGCGGCGGGGGCTGTACTTTTGATTCATTTGTGACCTATCGTGACATTTCCCATGTAGACAAACGAAACTGCGATTACATAAAAAAAGTTCTGGAATTCATGATCTGGGACTTGTATCGGCTAGCCCAAAAGAAAAAGACAGAACTGTTAATTCCAACGCAAGTGGACCGTCAAAAAATGTACGGTGGTATTGCTCTTTCCAGTACAACTCTTGCGGAATCCGTTGGTCACAAAATTTATTAAACCAAAAAATAGTCAAAGAACTGCTTGCAAGCGCGGTATTGAGGGACCGACAAGTTTTTTCCTGTTTTAGTCAAAAAGACCGATGGTTCGGTTAAAACCCACGTTGAGCTATTTCGAATTGCATCAAAAAATCTATCCTTTGCCCTAAACGATAACATGAGGCTTTTAGCGATACCAAAAAAGGAAAGATTGTGCAGCATATCCGAATCGAAAAGGACTTTCGCTTCAATGGTGGATGGTTTGGGAATGAATCCGGGCGGTTTTCCTCTTTGTTTTGCGAGTTTTTGAAATCCTTCCAAAGAACCTGAATGTTGAAGAACACAAAGCGCCACGCGGTTTGCAAATTCATTATTGAAGCTGTTTTCAAAAAGTTTTCTTCTTGCAATTTTACGACCGATATAGTGGTGGTTTAAGTCATTTCCAAATCCCTTTCCAATATCATGTAGCAGCGCGGCTGCGTCTACTACCAATTCATTCGCGTTTTCTGCAATTGCTACTTTTTTTGCAATGGATCGAACTTCTTGGACATGAAAATAATTGTAATCGGAACTGTTCTTCTTTACAAAATATTCCACGGGCCGCATATGCTGCTCGTAAAAAGCCAATATTTTTTGTCGCTTATTTTTATTTCCTAAGAAAGAGTACGCCGCAAATTCCTCTTCAAACGACACTAGGGGAATATTCAGACCCTCGTGCTTAATGAAAATAATTTTTTCTGGATTAAATAATCGGATCTTTCCTCGCTTTGTCTTTTTGACCGGATCTCGAATCAAATGAACCGTTGGAGAAAAATTGAAGAAAGCCTGCTTACCCGTTGCTGTTTGTTTGGTCGAAATCACTCGATCTTTAAATTGATGCGTAAACAGCTTAAAAGACTTATAATCACAAATGACATCAAGGTCATCCCCCGTAACTTTGAGGCCTTGTACGCCCAATGCGAAGCTTCCGCAAAAAGCCCAGTTTCGGTTCTTTTTCAAGCAATTATTAATTATTTTCACGGTTTGGAACGTACAAAACACCCAATAAATACCTAATGTTTTACTGTAAGAACGGTATGGATAAAGTGTTTTTAATTGGTGGCAGTAAAAGCTGGAGCAAACGAATTGACGAATTTGTTACAAAAGACATTCCGCGCTCAGCTCAAATCGCTGTAGTCGCAACCGCCGCTGTAAACGATCCTAATCCTAAATATGACCAATATACCTATTTTGAAGTCTTAAAGAAACAGTATCAAAAATTGGGGTTTGCAAAATTTGACCTTGTGAACATCGAAAAGAAAAGCGATTCGAATAAACCTTCAATCATCAAACAACTAAATCGTGCGGATGTAATCTATCTTGGGGGCGGAGACACACGGTTTCTCCTTAACTGCTTGGTAAAAACCAGAGCCGCGTCAACGATCAAGGAACAGGTTCGAAAAGGGAAATTGATTATTGGAAATAGCGCAGGGGCGATGGTCTTAGGCGAAAAAGTCCCTATAGAAATAGAACGCAGTAAGAAAAAAGAGTTTGAACTCTGGCCTGGATTAAATGTTTTATCTAAACTGTTCATACTGGCCCATGTAAATCGTTGGAACAGACAGCGTCAATTCAGAAGATTAGCAGATTCAAACCCAATACTCGTTGGACTTGGGTTACCTGAATATTCGATTGCAAAAATATCGGACAAGAGGATTACTATTTATTGCCTTAAAAGCACAAGGTTGAAAAAGACATTCTCCAAGAAACATATCCGATAGGAAGAAATCTATGGCGCGAGTTCTTGTTACTGGCGGGTGCGGATTTATAGGATCCGAAGTGGTCAAACAATTATTGCAAAAGGGATACGATGTTAGAATTGCGGATGATTTAAGCAAGCCGAAAAGCAAAACAGACGTACAAGCTGAATTTTTACGAATCGATTTAACGAATAAAACCAATACCCTGCGTGCGTTCAAAGGAATAGATTATTGCATCAATCTTGCTGCTAAGATCGGGGGGATTGGATACTTCCACAAAATTCCTGCAACAATTCTAAGCGAAAACAATAAGATTTACTCCTCTACTTTTGAAGCCGCGGTTGAAAAAAATATTGAACGAATGGTATATATATCGAGTTCAATGGTTTTCGAGAGCACAACTAGCTTTCCAAGCAAAGAAACTGATTTGAAAAAAGTAGCTCCTCCAATCACGGCATACGGTTTTAGCAAGCTTTCTGGTGAAAAATACTGTCACGCATTCCATGACCAATTCAACCTCGATTACACCATAATCCGGCCATTTAATGCATATGGCATTAACGAGTTCCCTGGTCAAGAAATCGGGTACGCACATGTAATTCCTGATTTGACTAAAAAAATATTGGCGGGACAGTATCCTGTCGAAATTCTTGGAAATGGAAAACAAAGCCGATGCTTTACTCACGTAAGCGATGTCGCAAGCGGAATCATAAAAGCAATGGACTCCAAAAAAGCGATTAATGAGGACTTTAACATCAGCACTTCAGAAGAAACGAAAATTATCGAATTGGCAAAAAATATTTTCACTCTGTGCAGTTCGAGGAAAAAATTCAAAACAAAATTTTTACCCAGTTTTAAAGATGATGTCCAAAGGCGTATTCCTGACGTATCCAAAGCCAAGAACTTGTTGCATTGGCAAGCGAAAATTCCTCTAAACGAAGGATTAAAAGAGGTGGTGGACTGGCTAAAATACAAATTAAAAAAGACGATCTAATTGAACAAAATTGTTTTTGTTTTGGGAATTGGCCGCGTGGGATTACCCATATCATTAGCCCTTTGTGAGGCGGGGTACACGGGGTATGGAATTGACGTCAGACCAGAACACATTGAAACACTCCTCGCAAAGAAATTTCCGTTCATAGAAAAAGGCGCAAAAAAACTTTTAATAAAAACAGACAATTTTTTGGCGAAAAAAAAATCAGATGATTTCGCGGACTTCGACGCTTTTCTTTTTTTGTTTCAACTCAAACACCAATAATTCCAAGGCCCGATGCAACACGTCTTCGGTGTTCGAATGAAACGAATTAAAACCCGCAGCCGCGACATGACCATTGCCATGACCGCCAAACGCCGGCACCAATCCCTGCATGACCGCAACCAAACTCACTTTCGAATCCTTGACAAAACCACTCGACGAACGAGCGCTTACAACCAACGCGTTCGAACCATGATCGATTCCCGCCACCAACGCCACGTCACAACCCAACGCCACCAGCGAAGCCGCGGCTTCGGACTCGAAAAAATTCACGGTGGACAACGCCACCAAAAAACCGTCGACTTCAAACAACCGCATGCGGCTCGCCGAACGCAGTTTCGCGATGCGCTCCGAAACCGGTTCTTGGATAACCACCAATCGCTTGATGGATTCCACGTCCGACCTGGATTCTTTCAAACAAAACGACAAATCATCCAAGACATGCGTATCCAACACGGATAGCATCGCCGTATCCGACAAAATACCCGCGGCCAACGCCTGCAAGGCTTTTTTCGAAAGTTTCAATTTCGCTTTTCGAATTTCGGACAACACGACTTGCGACGCGGATAACCTGTTCGAATCAATTTCGACAAAAGCTTTTTTGGGCCGATCCGCTTCCGGCAAATGATGATCCAAAATCAACACCGGGCCATTAAACGAAGAAATGCTTTTCGAAAGTTTTCCCGCGTGACTAGGCGAATTAAAATCAAGCAACGCCAAAGCGTCAAACCGATCCAACACCGGGTCTTTCACGGCTTTAATGCCAAACCGGTCCGCGAGTTGTAACGCATGCAACCCCATGTGATCGGGAAACCCCACGGTACAATTACAGGAAAGGGTTTCTTTGAGCGCAATCGCGCTCGCCAACGAATCCACGTCGGTTCCGGCGTGACACAACAAAAGCAGACGGGTGGATTTGGAAAGTTTTTTGACAAACGATTCCAAAGCCATCGAACGAATCCCGATTCCTTTTTTTTATTTTTTAAATTGTTTTTCTTTATTTTTTCGATTTGGACGCGGGTTTTTGGGTTTCGTCGCTTTGCCCTTGCCCTTCAATATCGGATTTAAGCTTGTTTAATTTCTGGATCGTCGCGTCTTCCTGTTTTTGCAGGGTCTTGATGCGCAAATCCACGGTTTCTTTCTGATCCGCCAGTTCTTTCTTGGCGTCATCCGTGGTCACGGACACCAGAATGTTTCCAACGGCTTTGAAAACCTTTTTTTCGGAAGTTTTTTCCAATTCATCCAGCGACATCTTCAACGTGGCGGACTGCATGAGGTACTGTTGTTTTTGCGAAGAAATACTGATCAATTGATCGCGGTTACGCGAAAAATCAGCGATCGCCTGTTGTTTGGATTGTTCGTCTGCCAAAATTATAACCTCCGGGTTTGGTGAACTATTTTTTGTAGAAACGAAATGTTTTTAATCGCGAAATGAAGACTCGCATTGAGGGCTTTTTCGTCCTCGGCTTCCACGTGAACCAAAAAACCGGATTCGGATTTCGAATACGTGGTCGTGGCCCGTTTTTCAAACGACGAATCCGACCAATCCGGCGAAAGCGATTCGAAAATCACGTCGCGGGACAGCGGTTCGCACCAAAAATGAAAACGGGCAAAAAGCAATGGAATCCCTTTTTTTTATCGCGCCATGACTTCTTTGACCACGGAGCTGCGTTGTTTGTATAAAATCTTGTAGGCGCAATTCGGGCACCGCACTTCGTACGCGATGCTTTCGATCATGGTTCCGCATTTTCCGCACTTGTACATTTTTTTACCTCAAATTCACTTTTTTTTGTTTTCGGATTCAGAAGACGGGGATTCTTCGTTTTCCCCGGTTTCCGTTACTTGGGTTGACAACAATTCACCCAAATTGGGCAAAAAGCTTTTCTGGGACACCATTTTGGCCACAATGCGACCCGTTAAGGTCTGTGGAAAATACGCGCCGCCGGTAAAACGGCCACCGCATTTTTTGCAGTCAAAAATTCCCGCGGCTTCGCGGCGAATCTTTTTGTATCCGCAACTGGGGCACTCCGAGTCTTCGTGCTGGCGTTGCTCGACTTTGAGCAAGCGTTTTCGGATTCCGACGCCGTAACGCGATCCGAACCGACCCGCGCTTTTGACTTTTTTGGTGCTACTCATGTGTAGTTCTCCTTACTATCGTATCTTGACGAATTTTTTATAAAACTATTTGAACGCGATTTTTCGCATTTCCTTGGTCTTTTTCAAGGCCGTTTCGATGCATTGGTGAATTTCGGCCGCTGAAAAACTGCCGGCACCGCCTTTTTGGAAAGCCGACAAATACTCGTCATCCGTCACCGCGACCGTAAAACGGGCGTTGGAAGCCTCTTCTTCGGCCACCGTCGGATCGAGAATAATCTTGTCCGCGACCTTGTAAAACGTGATTTCCAAGGGCAATCGCGCCAATTCCAGCTTTTTGCCGTATTCGCCTTTGACGAGTTGGAATTTGTCATCCAGTTTAGGCAAACGCGTTTCCGACAAGGCTTTCAAGGCCGCCAAAGAACACGCGTCAAAAAAGTTTCCGGAGTCGTTAATCGTATACAGATCGATAAAAATGCTCCAGACTTTTTCGCCGTCCTTGATGCTTAACTTGGAAAAATCCAAGGCATGCGATTCGCGGATTCCGCGGTCGACCACCCGCGCCATTTCAATGGATCGCGGCTGCGGCGGACCGGTTTCGAATTCCGGCGACGCGATCGGCAACATTTCCAATCCAACGCTGATGCTTCCTTCGTTCGGCGTATCCGGATACGGTTCCACCGGCAAACACTTGGTTCCGCACACGACTTCGGTTTCTCCGATTTTCACGCGGCAAGATCCATCCGCGTTCTTGGAAATATCGGTTTCCACCGAAATTTTGCGGTACTCGTCAAACTTTCGTCCATCAAGACGCTTTCCTTCCCGAATCGCCTTGGCGGCGGCATCGGCTTGTAATTCCATCAGAATACTCATTGTTCCACCTCTTCTTCGAGTGCTTCTTCCATTTCCTGGTTTTCTTCGTCCAGGGTTTCGCTGGCATCCGCCGAAAGCATTGGACCCGCGGCGACCACGGGATTCACTCGCGGCTTTTGCGGCAACGCTTTACTTGATTCAGAAAATATTCGTATATTTTGAGTCAACGCAGTCCACCATTCACGCCATAGCCCAGCTCATTCCGTTCGCGGAAAATATCCTCAATTTCAAGGCGGAAGTGCGGGCGCACACGGAGAAAGAAAACGGGGCCGGCCGCGCATTTCGCTTTGAGAAAGCCATTGAATTTCGAGACGTGTCATTTTCATACGAGTCGG
>Ga0209541_10000660_pt1 | contig 68382 bp, 72 predicted proteins | sample RifCSPlowO2_01_FD_184027 | JGI IMG/M metagenome (GOLD analysis project Ga0209541, IMG submission 184027) | Groundwater microbial communities from Rifle, Colorado - Rifle CSP2_plank lowO2_0.1 (SPAdes) (version 2) | ecosystem: Environmental > Aquatic > Deep subsurface > Groundwater | place...
TCAAATATGTATTAAGCTCAATACCGAACAATTCCTTCTTTGTATTCATAGTCATAATACCGACTACACTAACAGGAATTATGAGCTATACAGAGGTTTTCACTGACTTTATTTGTGAGCTATTAGGCGACATTGCTTTAAAATTTTCAGCGGTTTATAATGGGGGGTATGAATATCAAAAAGTGTGATATTTGTAAAAAGAAATTACAAGGTGACCCAGTGAAGGCTGGTGTGGGTTATTTTGGAAGGGAAGATTTTTGTTTTAAATGTGGAAAACCAGTACTGGATTTCCTAAAGAAGTATAAATTATTAGATGAAGAAAAAAAATAAAATGGTTAAGGGAAATAAAAAAAATGATAGGAGTAGTAAGATAACAATAGATAAATTGGCGATGATGGTAGCTAAAGGTTTTGAGAATGCGGCAACCAAAGAAGATTTAAAAAATTTGGAAGCAAAAATGGCAACCAAGGAAAATATTAAAGATATAGCAACAAAGACTGATGCTGAAAGACTAGAAAAAAGAATAGATGATTTTGCAGAAAATAAAGTTTCTAAAATTATATATAAAGAACTTGAAAATCGAGTTCAGAAAATTGAAGCAAAAATATAAATACTTAAATTGTTTTTATCTGTAGCGGGTGGTCGCACTCACATAGGCACATATGTTGGAGTTTCGCCATCACCCGCTTCAAATGGAAACAATTTTTTTGTTTACAAAATAAAAAGTTATCCACAGTTTTGGCAAAAAATCATTGTGTTATGTTTAGAGATGCGAGATAATTAAGATGTGTCCGCAATAAAAATTTCTGGTCGTTTTTTATTGTAAACTAGTTTAGTAAGTTAAATAAAAATAACTATGGCAAAGAAAAAAAAGCGAGTAGCCAAGAAGGGTAAGAGGAAGACCGTAAAAAAAGGAAAGAGAAAGGTCGCAAAGAGACGCAGATAGTTCCCACTAACAAAAAATCCTCCATTCGGAGGATTTTTTGTTTTGTGTTAATATATAAAAATGTCCTTATTCGGTAAAATATTTGGCGATGAAAGCTCTAAATTCATTAGAAGCGTCGCAAAAATAGTAGATACCATCAACGCTTTGGAAGCGGATGTTTTGAAGTTGGCAGATGCCGACTTTCCCAAAAAAACTTTGGAATTTAAGGATAGATTGAGGAATGGAGAAAGTCTAGATGACATATTACCAGAAGCTTTTGCCTTGGTACGAGAGGCAGCTAAAAGAAATTTAGGTGAAAGACATTATGATGTGCAGTTGATTGGGGGTCTAGCCCTTCACGGCGGCAAAATTGCCGAGATGAGAACTGGTGAAGGAAAAACTTTAGTTGCCGTGCTACCCGCATACTTAAATGCTTTGACTGGCGAGGGTGTGCATATTGTGACAGTCAATGATTATCTTTCCCGCATCGGAGCAGTACTCATGGGCCAGGTTTATAATTTTCTAGGACTTTCTGTAGGGGTAATTAATTCCAATAATGTTTCATATTTATATGATGCTACGCACCTGCCTACCGGACAGGCAGGCAAAGAAAAAGATTCTGAACGAGATCAAATCGGAGAATTTAAAGTTGTCTATGATTTTTTGAAACCATCAGGACGTAAAGAAGCATATCAAGCAGATGTGACTTATGGCACCAATCATGAATACGGATTTGATTATCTGCGGGACAATTTGGCTACAAGAGTGGAAGATTTGGTACAACGTGGACATAGCTATGGCATCGTGGACGAGGTGGACTCTATTTTAATAGATGAAGCCCGCACGCCGCTGATAATTTCGAGCGCCGCCGGAGATTCGGAAGATTTTTATATAAAATTTTATCAAATTGCCAAGCAATTAAAGCGAGATACTGATTACGAAGTGGATGAAAAACTGAAAGCGATCACTCTGACGGACGCCGGAATTACCAAAGCGGAGCAACTTTTAGGTGTAGATAATATCTATACGGAAAAAGGCATTAAGTACGTCCATCATTTGGAAACGGCCGTCAAGGCGCAGGCGATTTTTGAGAAAGATAAAGATTATGTGGTAAAGGAAGGAGAGGTGATTATTGTTGATCCTTTTACCGGTCGTCTCCAGCCGGGTCGGCGATGGAGCGAGGGGATTCATCAGGCGATCGAAGCCAAGGAAGGGGTGAAAATCGAAAAAGAAACCCGCTCCAGTGGCTCAATTACTTTCCAAAATTATTTTCGCTTTTATAAAAAGCTCTCCGGCATGACTGGTACGGCTAAAACTTCGGCTGAGGAATTTTTGAAGGTTTACGGTTTGGATGTTATCGTAATTCCGACCAATCGTCCGGTAGTGCGCAAGGACCATAATGACCTCATTTTTCAAACGGAAAAAGGAAAGTTCCAAGCGATTGCCAAAAAAGTAAAAGAATTGAACAGGAAGGGCGAGCCGGTATTGATTGGCACTATTTCGATCGAAAAAAACGAGCTCCTCTCCGCCTATCTCCGCCAAGAAGGAGTGCCGCATGTTATTTTAAATGCCAAGAATCATGAAAAAGAAGGCGAAATCATCGCTCAAGCTGGCAAAAGGGGCGCAGTGACTATCGCCACCAACATGGCCGGACGCGGAATAGACATTAAGCTTGGAGGTAATCCTATCGTGAGAGAAGAATATGAATTCGTAAAAAGCGTCGGTGGACTTTTTGTTTTGGGCACCGAGCGGCATGAAGCTAGGAGAATCGACAATCAGCTGCGAGGGCGTTCCGGACGCCAAGGCGACCCGGGCGAGACGCAGTTTTATGTTTCGCTGGAAGACGACCTGATGCGGGTCTTCGGTTCGGAGAAAATAAAGACAATGATGGGGCGTTTCGGCATTCTAGAGGACCAGCCGATCGAAAATCGCTTCATCGGCAGAACCTTAGAAGGAGCCCAGGCCAAAATTGAAGGCTTTCATTTTGATGCTCGTAAAAATACTCTGGAATACGACGATGTGATGAATCATCAACGCAAGATTATTTATGAGCGAAGGCAAAAAATGCTCAAAGCCGATAAAAAGGGAATTGAACAATTGCTTAAAAATATTTCAGAAGAAAAAGATGGCTTTGATAAAATTCTGGAAGAGAAAATAAAAAAAATAAGCGAAGAAGCGTTTTTAGAGACAGTGAGAAGGATTGCCCTGTACACTACTGATAGTCTTTGGATGGAACATTTGGAAGCGATGGATTACTTGCGCAGCTCGGTAAATCTAAGAGCCTATGGACAGAGAGAGCCGATTGTGGAATATAAAAAGGATGGATTAAAAATGTTTAAAGAAATGGAAGAAATATTTAAAGAGCAAGTTTTTTCTTTGATTATTACCATTCAAGAACCTGCACAGGGAAAAGATATTCCAACAAAACAAACATTGGTAGTTAACCACGCCGAGCCAAGCAAGAATATCCAAGGCGTCCAAACTGATTCGGCAAAAAATATTGGGCGCAACGATTCGTGTCCGTGCGGAGCGATAAACCCGGCGACTGGCGAAGTCTACAAATACAAAAAATGCGGTCTGATCAACGCGCCGCAGCATCGGAAGTCGTTGGTGAATTAGAAATATATGAAAAAGAGTGTTTCTAGACAAACTGTTTGTGTAATTCGCAAAGATAATCAAATATTACTTGCAAAAAAGACACGCAAATTAGGGAAAGGATTTTGGAATGGACCAGGAGGAAAAGTTGAAGTTGGAGAATCTCTCGAAGCATGTGCGATTAGAGAGACTCAGGAAGAGTCGGGGTTAGAAATAAAAAATTTAATTACAGTAGGTGTGATCACTTTTGAATTTAAAGATAAATCTCAGAGTGTTTTGTTGCACATCTTTTTAGTTGATGATTTTGCTGGAGAAGTTGTAGAGACTGATCAAATGGAAGAATGGAAATGGTTCGATGTAGATAAATTACCTTTTCAAGATATGTGGGCTGACGATGAATTATGGTTACCAAAAGTTTTAGAAGGAAAAAAAATTATGGGAAAAATTGTTTTCGATCATCCATCTACTAAAGAAAATGTAGGCAAAATAATTGAAAGTAATTTAGAGAATGTCACTGAATTAATTCAAGAAAAAAATAGTGAATTAAAACCTCAGATTAAAATAAAATGAAAAAGTTGGAGATTAAATTAGGCAAATATAAGCACTTCAAGGGACACTTGTGTAAAGTTATAGGAGTAGCCAGGCATTCCGAAGACCCAGAAAAGGAATTTGTGGTTTATGAACATGCTTACGAAGACGGTAAAATGCAACTCTGGATTCGGCCCAAGGAAATGTTTTTAGAAAATGTAGAAGTGAATGGCCAGAAAGTGCCGCGGTTTAAGTATTTGGGAGAATAATTTTTATGATTAAACACATCTGGTTTGATTTTAGCGATACACTGGCTTCGATAAGCACAAGAATTCCTCGAAGAATTTACGTTTTAACCGATCCAAATATTCCGAAAATTTTGGAGGAAATGAGTAAACTTATTCCCATTTCTATTTTTTCGAATATCAAGCTCGACAAGATTATTCCTGCCCTAAATGTGGATCCTAAATTGTTCTCTTATATTCTAAGTGCCAGCACGGTCGGTGCGTCAAAACCCGCACTAAAAGGCTTTTATAAAATGATCGAACTTTCGGCACTTCAGCCGGAAGAAATTCTTTATATTGGGGATGACGTCGGTAAAGATGTTATTCCAGCCAAAACCGTCGGAATTAAAACTGCCGTGGTGTTTGAGAAGCTTCCAGAAGCTGACTATTCATTTACTAATTTTAAGAATATACTGGAATTTGTGAAAAATCAGAAATCTGCTTAAAAAATTATTCTCTCTTAATGCTATAAAACAATGCGGTCGTCTTATTTTGTATTATATATGATTTTATGATATTGTTTTAATCATAAAAGTATTACATTTGGGGGATCGTCTAACGGTAGGACAGTGGCCTTTGAAGCCATTAATTTTGGTTCGATTCCAAGTCCCCCAGCACCTTTTTCGTCGAGTTGCCCAAATAATTATGTTTTTACTGAATCACATTCGCAACTTCTATGACCGGTTTGAGCATCATATTTCATCTTTTTTCCTGTTTGCAGGTTTTCTTTTTGATACGCTTACCTTGAAACGAGTAGATGCGCTTTTCGAAAATCTCTCGATCTTGGGCTATCTTCTTATAATCGGGGTTTTCATTACTCTGACCCATCTCAAAGAAACCGAGGCCGGCGGCGAAAGAAACCCAGGTACAGCTCATTTTTGGTATGTCAATATATTGCAGTTCGCCTTCGGAGGAGTTTTTTCGGCTTATTTGGTATTGTATTTTAGGAGCGCGGACTTTTTTGTGGCCTGGCCATTTATCTTGCTTTTGGTTGCCATTTTTATCGCCAACGAATTTCTTAAAAAGCATTACGTCCGGCTTAGTTTTCAAATCAGTTTATTTTTTCTTTCAATCTATTGGTTTGCAATTTTTTTGGTGCCGGTGGTAATGCATCGAATTGGAACTTGGGTATTTTTATTTTCAGGGCTAGTCAGCTTGCTGGTTATCGCGCTTTTTAATAAAATTTTATTTAATTTTATTAAAGACAAATTTGCCCAAAGTAAAAAATTAATTCTATTGTTGATCTCCGGAATTTTTATTTTAGTTAATTTTCTATATTTTACCAATCTAATCCCACCGATTCCGCTTTCGCTCAAAGATGCCGGCATATATCATTCTATAGAAAAAAATAGCAACGCGAACGAGAGGAATTATGAAGTCAGCTACGAAGACAGGGATTGGAAAGAATATTTTATATTGTATCCAGATTTCCAAGCGACACCCGGGTCAGCCGTATACGCTTTCAGTGCTATTTTCTCGCCAAAAAATCTAAATATCAATATTCTCCACGAATGGCAACACTGGGATTTGGTAGAAGGTGAATGGACGACAGAAAGATTGATTAAACTGCCGGTGATAGGCGGCAGAGATGGTGGCTTTCGGACATTTTCCGCGCGAACAAATTTGGCTTCCGGCAAATGGCGAGTCAATGTCAAAACCGAACAAGGGCAAATCATCGGGCGATTACGGTTCAACATCGTGCCGGCCGAGGTAGAACCGGAACTTAAAACTAAGATAAAATAGATATTAGTTTTTCTAGCCCTTTTTCATCATACAAAACAGTCTTTAAGTTTGGATATTTTACAAAATCCAAATCTTCAAAATACTTTGCTTTTTCATCAATAAATATTACTTTCTCATCTTTGTACTTCGCGCATATTTTTTCTACCGCTTCTTTTTTACTTCCAGCTACTATGATAATATCAGAAAAAAAAGATTCAAGGCCCGTACTTTTGATTTTATTTATCTGCCATTCTTCATTCGCATGAGTAACGATGTAGCAATTTTCTTTTCCTAATTTCTGTACTGTTTTTAGTAACTCTTGATTTATAAAACTTTTACTTTTACTCAGTATTTCTTCATGCAAATTTTCTCTGATTGAAAGATAGATCAGCAATTTTTTCAAACTAAACTGCGTTCCTCCGACTTTTTTATAATATTCCTGAGCTATCTCTTTAGGTACACCAGCCCTTTCTACACAGGCGTATAAATGCTTTAAAAATTCTTTGGTGTTGAACAAAACACTATCGAAATCGAAAATAAATTTCATATCGTATTACGTAATACATTACGTGCTTATTATTTTTTTAATGCACTCGGCTAATTTTTTTGAATCATGACGGATAAAACCGACGGTGCGGGGTATCACATCTTCTTTGGTCTTATCAAATACAAATTTTGATAATAATGGAGCTCGCACTATGCGGTCATCTTTAAAATCATCTTCAATCAGCACTCCTTCTCCTCCTTCCACTTTATAGCGTTCAATCTGAACCTTGGATAATTTTTCATTATTCACTAAAATAAAGTCCACAGGTTTTCCTAAATGTTTCTCCACATCTTTGACATAATGGCTTACTGCCCAATTGGTGGTATGGCCTAATTTATTGGTTAGATTTACCGGAAAAATAATCTTGGCTTTGCTTTTAGAAATCGTTTGTTTAAAACCATTCACTATTAGGTTTGGCAGGAGAGAACAGTAAAAATTTCCAGGCCCTAAAATTATATAATCCGCCTTCTGGATAGCTTCTTTTGCATGCTCGTTCAATAAAACTTTATTTTTATAATAAATATTTTTAATACCGACATCTTGAAGATTCGCATTTTGTATTTTATCTTCACCTTCAAAAATTTTTCCATTTACAAGCTCTAAAGACAAATCGGCTTTATTGTTAGTCGTGGGTATAACTTTGCCATTCACTTTCAAAATCTCGGAGGCGATTTCCACACCCTCTCTAAAGTTGCCAGCCACTTTCTCCAGTGCCGCCAGAAAAATATTCCCAAAACTATGACCCGAGAGACCTCCATTTTCGAATCTATAATTCATTAGCTTCCGTACTATTTCGCTATGTTCCGAAAGAGCTACTAGACATTGCCGCACATCTCCCGGTGGCAGAACTCCAAGCTCGTCCCGGAGTACTCCGGTCGATCCGCCATCGTCCGCCATGGAAACCAAGGCGGTGAGCGAAACATTTTTCAAGTCTTTCAGCCCCGATAAGACAGTATAGCTTCCGGTGCCACCGCCAACTGTCATAACATTCTTGATTACCATATCTAAATATTAGTCTAAATTATAAAATTTTGCTATCATTTTCACATGTGCGGCATTGTCGGATATATTGGAAAAAGAAAAGCTTGGCCAGTTTTGTTTAAAGGGCTAGAGCGACTGGAATACCGCGGCTATGACTCGGCGGGGATCGCGCTCCTACAAAATGGGGCATTTTCTGTCTATAAAAAAAAGGGTCGCGTTGTGGAATTATCTAAATTTACCAAAAACCAGAACCAACTTTCCGGCGGAGTTGGTATCGCTCATACCCGTTGGGCTACTCACGGCGTGCCGTCTGATAGAAACGCCCACCCGCACTTATCCAGTGGGGGGGATATCGTAATCGTTCACAATGGAATTATTGAAAATTATCTTTCGATAAAGAAAATACTAGTTGGTAAGGGATACAGATTTAAAAGTGATACTGATACCGAAGTCCTGGCGAATTTAATTGAGGATATTAAAAAACATACAAAGGTGGAAATTGATGAAGTCGTACGCTTGGCGCTCGCCCAAGTCTCTGGAGCTTATGCTATTTTAGTTTTATCCAAAGATGAGCCGGGGACAATGGTAGTTGCCAAAGTCGGCTCTCCGGTGGTTATCGGCATCGGTAAAAAAGAGTTCTTCGTAGCTTCGGATGCGACACCAATCATTGAACACACCAAAAAAGTAATTTATTTAGAAGACGGACAAATGGCGACAATCAAAAATAGCAAACTACTTATAAAAACCATAAAAAATAAAACTATAAAAAATCCTTACGTTCATACTCTCAAAACAAAAATAGAAGAGTTAGAAAAAGGTGGCTTCCCGCTTTTTATGTTGAAAGAAATTTTTGAACAGCCAAAGTCTCTTGCGGATACGATGCGAGGCCGGATTGTCTTAGACAAAGGCAATGTAAAATTCGGCGGGCTGGAAAAATTTGAAAAACAACTTCGTTCTATAAATCGTCTAACGATCACAGCCATGGGCACAGCGCGTTTTACCGGCCTCATCGGCGAATACGCTTTTGAAGAGCTGGCTGGAATTCCAACTAAAGTAGAATACGGTTCGGAATTTGCTTATCGAGAGGCGGCAGTGGATGAAAACACCGGCTTGCTCGCTATTTCTCAATCTGGAGAAACTAAAGACACCCTAAACGCAATCAAGGAGGCCAAAAAGAAGGGGATGCTGACGCTCGGCATCGTGAACGTCATCGGCTCCAGCATCGCTCGGGAAGTGGATGCCGGAATTTACAATCACGTCGGGCCGGAGACGGCTGTGGCTTCTACCAAGGCCTCCACTTCACAAGCTCTCTTGCAAATCATGCTCGCAATTTACCTGGGCAGAATGCGCTTCGCGCGCGGACTTTCCAAATCTAAAGCGAAGGGGATTTTAAAAGAAATGCAAAAGTTGCCAGCACTGGCTGAAATGATTCTCAAAAGTGCGAACAATATAAAAAAATTGGCCAAAAAATATAAAAATTACAACAATTTCTTTTTTTTGGGGCGCAAATATAACGTGGCGGCGGCTATGGAAGGAGCGCTCAAGCTAAAAGAATGTTCTTATATTCATGTGGAAGGCATGAACTCGACCGAGCTCAAACACGGGCCCATTTCCCTTATTGATAAAAATTTTCCAACGCTTATCATCGCACCGATCGATAGTATGTATGAAAAAAATAAAAGTTCGATACAAGAGATCAAGGCTCGCGGCGGTCCGGTCATTGCAATTACAAGTCTTGGTAATAAAGAACTAGAAAACATCACCGATGATGTCATTTATATTCCGAAAACTTTGGAAATGCTTACCCCCATCTTGGCTTTCATTCCGATGCAACTTTTGGCATACTACATAGCAGTCGAACGAGGCAACGATGTTGACAAGCCGCGTAATTTAGCCAAGAGTGTGACAGTGGAGTAATAAAAAGCTAATTAATATATTTAAGATAAAAGGCTAATGCTTCGTGAAAAGGTTTTGCATATTTACGAGGATGTAAAACTATATCACTTTTTATAATTTTAGGAGATAAAAAATGGTAGCTCGCAATTTCATTAATATCTGTTGAAATTTTATTGTTGGTTTTTCCTATAAATAAATGATGAATAGCTCGTTCTTTTGAAGTTATTACGTCAAATCTCCCCAAATCTTTAATAGATGTTTTAACGCCGAGTTCTTCTCTTAACTCTCTTTCTGCTGCATTTTTATAATTTTCTCCTTGCTCTACATGTCCTCCCGCTGAAGATGTAATTTGATTTGGATAACTTTTCTTAGTTGGCGGTGTTACTTTATCTAGGCTAAAATCAAATAATAATTGGATAATTTCTGGTATATCTGGATCAGGTAAGACAACTATTTCAAAACAATTAATTTCTAAAGGGTTTAGTAAATTACCAAATTTAACAACTCGACCTAAGCGTTTAGAAGAAAAAGACAGTGAATACATCTTTGTTGATGATTTGAAATTTTTGTTGTGGAAACGTCAGAACCTTTTATTTAATCCACATAAACGAAATGGTGTCTGGCATGCCATTCTTAAAAAAGATATCAGAAAGCTGACAGATAGGAATTCGCTTATTTTTCTAGATAAAAGTGTTTCTTCTTCTATAAAATTAAAAAGAAATCTACCTGAGAAAGTTAATTTTACTTTTATTTATGTTCTTACTCCAACATTTAAGGAACTCTATATAAGAATATTAAAAAGAGAGGCTTTAGGAAAAAAGAGTGAGAAGCATCTTACAAAAAAAGAAATATTTGATCGATTTGAAGAAGAAATCAAAGATCTACATAAAAGCACCAAACTTCCATATGTGTATGTAGTTAATGATTCTCTGAAAAGAGTCGAAAGATTTCTCAACAAGCCCATTCAAGATTCTAAACTACTATAATTTGTCTTTGACTCTTATATAATATAATATGAAGGCATGATTTCGCGAATATATGTGAGCCCTAAGAAAGTAAGTTCGAGGGCAGATTCTTATCTTATTGACTCTAAATTGTCGAGACATAAGATTGAACAACTAGCTCAAGCACTGACTAATCCTATTCTGGAAAGCTTCTGTATTGATAAGTTAAGCAATATAAAAGATTTTAGTTACGCTATTGAAATAGGATTTCTACCCGGCGTGACAGACAATGTTGGTCACACGGTCAAAGAAATTGCATCTGATTTATTACATCTGAAAAAGTCTGACAACTTCGCGGTCTATACCTCGAAGATTTTTTTTGTTTCCGGCACGAAAGAACACGCTCAAAAAATCGCCTTGACTTTGTATAATCCGTTGATTGAAAGAGCTAAAATTGTGCCAGTAAAGAATAAAAAAATACATTTGAAAGCTGAAATTCCAAAAGTAGTACTTAAAAAAAGAAAACCGGTTATCAACGTAGATCTGGAAGTAAGTGAAGAAGAATTAATTAAGATAGGCAAAGAGGGAATATTAGATAATGGCAAAGAGCAGAAGCGCAGAGGGCCGCTGGCGTTAGATTTGCCTTCGATGCAAACTATTGCGGAGCATTTTAGAAAATTAAAAAGAGATCCGACTGATATCGAATTGGAATCTCTGGCCCAGACCTGGTCGGAGCATTGCAAGCACACTATTTTTGCCAATCCGATAGATGATATTAAGGATGGTCTATATAAAACTTACATCAAAGGAGCCACGAATTTAATAAGAGCAAAAAAACAGAAAAAGGGAAGGCTTGCCCCATCCAAAGGCGGGGATTTCTGCGTTTCGGTTTTTTCAGACAACGCCGGCGGAATAATTTTTGATGAAAACTATTTAATAATCCATAAAGTCGAGACGCACAACAGCCCTTCGGCCTTAGATCCTTTCGGCGGAGCGATCACCGGTATAGTCGGCGTCAATCGCGACACGATTGGCTTTGGACTCGGCGCCAAGCCAGTCGCCAACACTTATGGCTTTTGTTTCGGCAATCCAAATGAAACCAAACCGCTTTTCCGGAACAAAGATTTAAAAAATGAAATGTTATTACCTGTGCGAATAATGCAAGGAGTAATCAAAGGTATCAATGTGGGCGGCAATTGCTCCGGAATCCCGACGCTTTCCGGATTTATAAAATTTGACGATCGCTATCGCGGCAAGCCGTTGGTTTTTGCCGGCACCGTCGGCTTAATTCCGAGAAACTTGCCCGCCTCAGGCGGAATTAGACGTTCGTACGAAAAAAAAGCACGGGCGGGCGACTATATAGTCATAGTAGGTGGCCGAGTGGGCCTTGACGGCATTCATGGCGCGACTTTTTCTTCCGTAACCCTTGATTCAAATTCTCCGGCGGCGGCAGTGCAAATAGGCGACCCGATCACCCAGAAAAAATTAAGCGACGCAATAGTCAAAGAAGCGCGCGACAAAAATTTATATAACAGCATCACCGACAATGGCGCCGGCGGAATTTCTTGCTCGGTGGCAGAGATGGCTAAAGAAGTGTGCCTGCCTGCCGGTAGGCAGGGTGGCGCAAAAATTTCTTTAGAAAAAGTTCCACTCAAATATCCCGGCCTGCAGCCTTGGGAGATTTGGATTTCTGAATCACAGGAACGCATGACCCTCGCCGTGCCAAAGCAGAAATGGAAAACATTTCAAAAATTGATGGAGAGCCGGGGAGTAGAAGCGACGGTGATAGGGGAATTCACAAATTCCGGAAAAATAGTGGTTGAGTATGGGAATAAAAAAGTTATGGATTTAGATATGGAATTCTTGCATGATGGACTGCCGAAGCAGCAGCTGTTCACCTCTCCCCAGCCCTCCCCAAAGGGGAGGGAGAATCCCCTCCCTTCGGGAGGGGGAAGGGGTGGGTTGAATGGAATTCTAGAAAATCTCCTTGCCGATAAAAATATTTCTGGATTTTCTTTTATCTCGGAGCAGTATGATCACGAAGTCCAAGCTTCTTCGGTTTTGAAACCTCTCTCCGGCCCTGGCCGCATCAATACCGATGCGCAAGTTTTCCGCCCAGTTTTAAATTCTAATAAAGGAGTGGTACTGTCCTCGGCTACCTATCCTTTCTATGGCGACATTAGCACTTATCACATGGCCGCTTGTGCGCTCGACACCGCTATCCGCAATATCGTGGCCGCAGGCGGCACGCTCTCTCACCTGGCTATTTTGGACAACTTCTGCTGGTGCTCATCCGATGACCCAAGGCGGTTAGGACAGCTTGTAGAGACCGTAAAAGCCTGTTACGACAGCGCAGTGGCGTATGGCACACCCTTCATCTCCGGCAAGGACAGTATGTTCAACGACTTCAAAGGCTATGACGAAAAAGGAAATCCAGTCTCTATTTCCATCCCGCCGACCTTGCTTATCTCCGCGATTGGCGTCATGCCAAACTTGTATAAAACCGTTTCTCCAGAGTTTAAAAAAGATGGCGATATAATTTATTTATTAGGCGAAACAAATGATGAGCAGGGTGTGCCAAAAGTGAATTTAGAAAAAAATCTGAAAACTTACTTGGCTTTGGAAAAAACAATCCAAAAAGAATTAGTGGCCTCGTCAATTTCAGTAACAAGTGGCGGGCTCGCAATTGCAGTGGCTAAAGCCTGCGTAGGCGGTATGCTCGGATGTAATATTTCCACCCAGATAGCGCCTAAAGCGCTATCTGTAGACGCCAAACTTTTCTCTGAAAGCCAGGGTCGGATTTTAGTATCTGTAGCTCCAAAAAACATCAAACAATTTGAAAAAATAATGAAAGGAATCTCTTTTACTAAACTCGGAAAAGTAGAGAAAAGTGGTAAAATTATCATTACAGACGGTAGTCTAAAATTAATAGACACCAATGTTAAAAAATTACACAAAATTTATCATAGTTTTTCAGAAAAAATGAGAAAACACATTTAAGCCATGGCGTAAATGTGTAAATTAAGAAAATTATGGAAACAGAAAATAAAATTTGTCAAAACTGTGGAAAAGATTTCTCTGTCGAGTCGAATGACTTTGGGTTTTATGAAAAGATGGGGGTGCCAGCGCCATCCAAGTGTCCAGAGTGTCGGCAACAACTGCGCACGCTTTTTAGAAATTTTAAGACTCTTTACAAAAGGCCATCGAGCAAATCGGGAAAAATGATTATATCAGTTTATGATGCAGATGCGCCTTTCCCAGTTTATGACATTTCAGAATGGTGGGGTGATGAATGGGATGCTATTTCGTATGGAGTAGACGTGGATTTGGATGAACCTTTTTTTTCGCAGCTGATTGAGCTATTCAATACCGTCCCTCATGTCTCCATAATGAATTCTCAAACCGAGAACTGCAAGTACTCGAACCAAATCAATCAAAGTAAAAATTGTTATCTTATTTTCGGCGGCTTGAACGACGAAGATTGCGATTATGGTCATATTGTCTGGAACTCCAGAGACTCAATAGACAACTTGTATTTATTCAAATGCGAATCTTGTTATGAGTGCATAGATTGTCTGAACTCCGGTAAACTTTTTTATTCACAAGAATGCGAGGCCTGTGTGAACTCTATCGGACTTTTCGACTGCCGAAATTGCTTGAATTGCATCGGCTGTGTGGGACTGGTAAGTAAATCTTATTACATCTTCAATAAACCCGTGACCAGAGAAGAATATAGGAAATTTTTATTAGAACACCCCTTGAATGAAAAAAGTTATATTGATTTTATTTTAAAAGAAAGAGAATCTTTGCGCAAAAAGATTCCCCAGCGTTCTTTTTTTGGTTCGCATAATAATAATGTGTCGGGAAACCACATCTATAATTCCCATAACATTCATCATTCTTTTGATGTTAAAAGCGGGGAGAATTCTAAATTTTGTTTTACCGTCCGAGAAGCTATAGATTCGTATGATGTGTCTTTTACCGGAAACTTGTCCGAGTGTTATCAAGTTTTGACGGTACTTGATAGTAATAAAGTGATTGGGTCCAATCAAATAGTCGATTCGCATGATGTCTATTACTCAGATAATTGTTACAATTGCAATAACATTTTCGGCTGCTATGGCCTGCGCAAGAAAAATTACTGCATTCTCAACAAGCAGTATTTGAAAGAAAAATATCAGAAAATCGTGCCGAAGATTATAGAAAATTTAAAAAAAAGCGGGGAATGGGGGAATTTTTTTCCAAAAGAATTAAGCCCATTTGGATACAACGAGGCGATAGTAGATGAATACATGCCGCTCTCCAAAGAACAAGCTTTAGCGCAAGGTTTCAAAAAGAAAGACAACATCCCGAGCACTAAGGGGCAGGGGACTATCAAATACGAGGATTTGCTGAAAAATCCAGAAGATTATAGCGATAAATTATTGGAGGAGATTTTGACTTGCTCCAAGTGCGAGAAAAATTATAAACTCATAAACAGAGAAATAAATTTTTATAGGAAAAACAAATTGTCGATTCCTGTCATGTGTTTCAACTGCCGGCACGAGGCACGCATGAGTAAAAGAAATCCTCGTAATTTATGGAAGGGAATTTGTGCTAAGTGCGATAAAGAAATACTTACATCCTACACCCCAGAAGACCAAAAAAATTATAAAATTTACTGTGAAAAATGTTACCAGCAAAAAATTTATTAAAAGTGACAGATTATGCGGCCGCTAGATTTGTCACTAAAGAAAAGAAACATGAAAAATAATAAATTAAAAATAACCAATCCAAAAATTATAATAATGTCAGGTTACGGGCTCAATTGCGAAGAAGAAACGAAGTTTGCTTTTGATTCTGCGGGAGCAAAAGAGAACATAGTCGCGGACATTGTGCATATTAATGATTTGATCGCCAAGCCCAAGATGCTTTCACAATATCAAATTCTAGTTTTCCCCGGCGGGTTTTCTTATGGCGATGACACGGGAAGCGGTAAAGCTTACGCCAATAAATTTAAAAATCATTTGGCTAAAGAACTGGCAGAATTTTTGTCTCGCGACACTCTGGCAATCGGCATTTGTAACGGATTTCAAATTATGACTAATCTCGGAATCTTGCCCGGCGCTTTGGCGCAGAATAAAAATGGACAGTATATTGATCGGTGGGTGGATTTGGAAATACCCGCCTCCGCCCAGGCTTCGGCGTGGCTAAGAGGAATAAAGAAAATTTCTCTCCCTATTGCTCATGGGGAAGGGCGGTATGTTATTGACCCCAAACGAAAGCCTTCGGCTTCGTACGGGGCAGGCAAAAAAGAAACATCGGTCATAGCTTTTAAATATGTAAAGGGGAAAATTTGTAAGTTTCAAAATCTGGAAGAAAATCCAAATGGCTCGGATTTTGGAATTGCCGGGGTTTTAGCGTATAATGGGCGAGTCCTAGGCCTGATGCCGCATCCAGAACGGGGTATGTTTTCCTTTCAAAACCCCACGTGGTATCAGAATAAAAAAGTTCCCAAACAGGGGGCAGGGTTTCAAGTTTTTAAAAACGCGATTAATTATTTCAAGAAATGAAAAAAGAAATTAATGTATGAGTGAATTAAAAGAAAAATGCGGAATTGTGGGAGTATACGGCAAGAATTTGCCCGTTTCTAAATTAGCATTTTTCTCTTTGTTTGCCTTGCAACACCGCGGCCAAGAGGCTTCAGGTATCACGACGAGTGACGGCAAAAAACTTCACACTCACAAAGGCGCCGGGTTAGTGGGGCAGGTTTATAAAGAAGAAGATATAAAAAATTTAAAAGGTCATATCGCCATCGGCCACAATCGATATTCGACCTCCGGTGGCGGAGCGCTGGATCATGCGCAACCAGTGGTAAACAAAGATAATAATTTTGCTCTGGCGCACAACGGCAATCTGCCAAGCGTTAAAGAACTAGAAAAATTTTTAGCCTCTAAAAAAGCGTTGCAAAAAAATCGCATGGACTCCGAGCTTATTACCGACACCATTGATTTTTTTATCAAAGAAGGGAATTCGATTCAGGAATCGGTCAAGAACACTTTCCCCTTGATCACTGGATCATTTTCTTTGATGATGATGGATCAGAAAAGTCTGGTGGCGGTGCGAGACGCTTATGGGATGCGTCCGCTCGTTTTGGGGATGATCGATAAAGGCTATGTCGTCGCTTCGGAAACTTGCGCACTCCTTACCATCGGGGCGACATTTGTGAGAGATATCAAACCTGGGGAAATGATTGTCATAAACTCAAAAGGCATTAAAAGTATTCAACTCGGGAAGCCGACTCCGAATCATGACATATTTGAATATGTGTATTTTGCTCGTCCGGATAGTGTGTTAAACGGTAAATTAATTTATGAAATTAGAAAAAATTTCGGCAAACAATTGGCGCAAGAATGCAAGTTGAAAAATATTGATATCGTTGTGCCGGTGCCGGACACAGCTATGCCGGTGGCCCTTGGTTACAGCGCCGCCTCGGGAATTCCGATGGAAATGGCTTTGGTCAAAAATCGCTATGTGCATCGGACTTTCATCGAGCCGGATCAAAAATCTCGCCGACATAGCGTCGCTCTCAAACTCATTCCCTTGCCCCAAGTTTTAAAGGGAAAAAGAATAGCCGTCATCGATGATTCGATTGTGCGAGGGAATACCTGCAAGCGGCTCGTCGAAACTTTTTTCAAAGCTGGCGCCAAAGAAGTGCATCTCCTCATCTCTTCGCCGCCGATTCGTTTCCCGGATTTTTACGGCATGGATACTCCGAACCAAAATGAACTCATTGCCGCCCACAAAACTGTGGAAGAAACTCGCAAATTCCTCGGAGCGACATCCCTGCATTATCTTTCACTCGCTGGAGTAATCAAATCCATCGGCTTGCCGAAAGAACATCTGTCCACTTCTTGCTTCACCGGCGTTTATCCAATTGACCTCAAAGAACGCCAGAGTGAAATAAATTATGATGTCCCCAACAAATAAAAAATCAGAAAAAATAAAATTAGTGATCATGGTGCATGAGGGAGGCACTCAAACCAATTTGAAGGCGATCAGGGAGGCAATCGAGATGGGTAAGATAAATGCGGAAATTTCGACAGTGATTTCTGATAAAGAAAACGCGATGCCGATAATAGAAAAAATAAATCCAGATTATTTGTGCCTTTGCGGTTGGAATAAAATTATTCCGGATGATTTGATTAGAAAATATTCAAATAAAATCTTGAATTTACATCCTGGCTTAATTCCAGACACAATTGATGGAAACATAAAGAATCCAGACGGCACAATAGCGCTTTGGAATAAAGGAATGTATGGCAGTAAAGCCATCCAAAATTTTCTAGACCAAAAAGCTACTTATGCTAGTTCTAGTATTCATTTTTTAACTTTAGATTTCGACTTTGGATCGGTTTTAGGAAGAACTTTTGAAAAGATTGAAGCAAATGACATAGTTGAATCTTTGTATGCGAGATTAAAGAAAAAAGAAAATGAGTTGTATGTAGAAGTTTTGGAAAAGTTAACCTCACCCCAACCCTCTCCTGAAAGGCGAGGGAGCTCCTTCCCCCTCCAGGGGAAGGCGGGGGATGAGGTCTTAAAAATTTTAATAGTTGGCGCGGGTGGGGGACGGGAACATGCTATCAGTTGGAAAATTGCGCAGTCGCCTCGAGTGGGAGAACTTTTTTTTGCTCGAGGAAATGCCGGCACGGCACAGCTTGGAACTAATTTAGATATTAAAGAAACAGAAATTTCTAAACTTTTAGAGTTTGCGCAAAAAGAGAAAATTGATTTAACTTTGGCACTTTCGGACGATCCGCTGGCGCTTGGTATAGTTGACGAATTCAAGAAAGCTGGTTTGCGGATCTGGGGGCCGACCAAGGCGGCAGCACAGCTGGAATGGTCCAAGGCATTTTCAAAAGATTTCATGCGCCGACACAACTTGCCGACGGCCAAGTTTGAGATATTTACTGAATTTGAAAAAGCAAAAAAATATGTAGCCAGTAAATCTCTCCCGATTGTGATCAAAGCTAGCGGCTTGGCCTTGGGCAAAGGGGTAATAATTGTCCAAACCCTAGAAGAAGCAAATGAAGCGCTAGAGAATATGTTGGTCAAAAAGACATTCGGAAATTCGGGTAACGAGATAGTTATTGAAGAATTTTTGACCGGTCCTGAAATTTCGATTCATGCTTTTTCCGACGGCAAAAGTTATAAAATTTTCCCGCCATCGCAAGACCATAAAAAAATCGGCGAAGGGGACACGGGGGCGAATACCGGAGGTGTGGGCACCATATCGCCACTCCCTTTTGTAGATGAAAAGCTCATGCAGAGAATAGAAAAAGAAATCGTGGCGCCGACTTTGGAAGGCATTCGAAAAGATGGAACACCATTTGAAGGAATACTCTATCCTGGTTTAATCCTAACGAAGGAAGGACCAAAAATTTTGGAATACAACGCGCGCTTTGGCGATCCGGAGGCACAAGTCTATATGCGACTAATGGAAAGCGATTTGTTGGATATTGTTGATGCTTGTATTGATAAGAAACTTGAGGACCAGGAAATTAAATGGAAGGAACATATTTTCGCCTGTAACATTGTACTCTCTTCTGGCGGGTATCCGGGGAATTATGAGAAGGGGAACCCCATCCTCCTTGAGGAGGGGGGAGGGGGTGGTGACATCGTCATCTTTCACGCCGGAACCACTATAAAAGATGATAAATTAGTCACCAATGGCGGGCGGGTGTTGGGAGTCTCTGCTATAGGTAAAACCCTGGAAGTGGCCCTCCAAAAGGCCTACAAGGCCATAGAAAGGATTTCGTTTGAGGAAATGCAGTACAGGAGGGATATAGGTAAAAAAGCATTTGAATTATGAAGGTATCATAATAGCAGCGGCCGTGGTTATTGTGGTATAAGGGAAAAATTAACTTTCTTACTTCTCCCACTCAAAAAAGTGTTCCCGGTCAGGCCCGGTGCCGACGGAGATGATTTTGACATTAAGGTCAGCAAGTTTATTTTTTATATAATTTAAATATGACGCGAGCTCTTTGGAAACTTTTTTCTTGCTGTTAACTCCATAATTTTTATTTCCCCAGCCGGGAATTTGTTCGGTAATGACTCCAGTGACTTCATTTAAATAAAGTGGAAACTCTTTGAGAACTTTCTCCTTATTTTTTTCTTTGTTTTTATATCCAGTCACTACTTTGATTTTATCACTCAAGCAAATATCGGCTTTATTGATAAAAATTTTATTCGCACCAGAGAGTTCGATAGCATGGCGGAGAGCAAATAGGTCCAGCCAGCCGCACATCCTGGGCCGGCCGGTGGTGGCGCCAAATTCATGCCCAGCGTCTTGAAAAGCTTTTTCCAAGGCTTGGTTAGCAATTCTAGAAGGGAAATTGCCACCGCCTACTTTGGTCGTGTATGCTTTAATGACTCCATAAATGTCTCGCAAATAAGTATGCGGCACGCCGAGCCCCAGGCAGACGTTGGCCGGCAGAGTATTGCTGCTGGTGACAAAAGGAAAATCCCCAAAATCCACATCCAGCATCACTGCCTGCGCCCCTTCGGCTAAAATATTTTTGCCCTCGGATAATCTTTTTTGAATTAAAAATGATAAATCGCAAATTTGCAGTCTCTTGAGTTCTCTTACAGCATTATCCCATTTTTCTTTAGCTTCTCTTATTCCCTTTGTTTTTTCCTGTGGTATTTCAAAACCATATTTCTCTTTATACATATTTAAAACATTCAGATGAAATTCACTGAGAGTCGCAATTTTCTGTTCAAAGTCTGGCAATAAAACATCGCCAATTAAAAGCCCCCTCCTCGCCCGCACATCGCTATACGCCGGACCGATGCCCCGCGAAGTTGTGCCGATTTTCCCTCCTAATTTATTTCGCATAAACTCATCGGCCTGATCTAAAAAGGGATGCAAAAAAGAAACGAGTTTGGCGCGATTAGAAATATAAAGCCGCTTGGTCACATCAAAACCTAAATCTTGCAGTTGTTTTATTTCGTTAATTAAAGAGACCACATCGACTACGACTCCGTTGCCGATATACAATTCTATATTCTTGTGCAGGCAGCCAGAGGGAACAATGTGCCCTACAAAAGTTACCCCGCCTAGTTTGAGCGTGTGCCCCGCATTCGCCCCGCCTTGAAAACGCGCCACGGCCGAATAAGTTCCCTTGGAGAGAAGTTGATCTATATTTTTGCCTTTGCCTTCGTCGCCCCATTGGAGACCCACCACTGCATCGATAAATCCCTGCCCCTTCGGCAGGTAAACTTTTTTATTTTTTAAAATTTTATTTGCCATCTAATTTCCTTGGCTATAATTTGGCGCTTCCTTGGTAATGATCACGTCGTGCGGATGGCTTTCGCGGATGCCGGACTGGGTGATTTTGATAAATTTTGCTTTTTTCTGCAGAGTCGGAATATCCTTGGCTCCGCAATAGCCCATCCCAGAGCGCAGGCCGCCGACTAGCTGATAAATCACTTCCGAGAGTCCGCCTTTGAAAGAAACACGGCCTTCGATTCCTTCCGGGACGAGTTTTTTGATATCATCTTCGGCATCCTGGAAATAGCGGTCTTTGGAACCCTGCTGCATAGCTTCGATCGAACCCATGCCGCGATAAGTTTTATATTTTCTCGCCTCCAAAATTATCGTTTCACCCGGAGACTCCTCGACTCCGGCAAAAATAGAACCGACCATCACCGCGCTCGCTCCAGCCGCCAACGCTTTTGGAATATCTCCGGTATGCCGAATGCCGCCATCGGCAATTACCGGCACACCCGAGCGGAACGCCGCCCTCGCCACTTCGTAAACAGCCGAAAATTGAGGGAAGCCAACGCCGGCGATGACCCGGGTAGTGCAGATTGATCCCGGCCCGATGCCGACTTTGATCGCATCCGCTCCGGCCTTGATCAGGTCTTTTGCCGCTTCTGGTGTGGCAATATTGCCGACAATCACTTCTAATTTTGGAAATTCTTTCTTGATTTTCTTTAGCATTTCGATTACGCCCTTGGAATGCCCATGGGCCGTATCAATCACGACTGCATCCACGCCGTTTTGCTCGAGAGCATCCACTCGCTCCAGAGTATCGGACGTCACTCCGACTGCCGCGCTGACTCGGAGCCGGCCGAAATTGTCTCGGCAAGAATTCGGACGGGATTTTACTTTCATAATATCTTTGTAGGTAATCAGCCCGACGAGTTTGTTTTGTTTATCCACTAAGGGCAACTTTTCCACTTTATACTTGGTCAGAATTTTTTCCGCCTCAATCAAATTGGTGCCGAGATGCCCGGTGATCAGATTGGTTTTGGTCATGATTTCGGAAACTGGCAGTTCTAAATTTTTCTGGAACCGCAGATCGCGATTGGTAATGATCCCGAGGAGCTTCATATTTTTATCCACGATCGGTATGCCGCCAATTTTATTTTCCTGCATAATTTTCAAAGCATCTTTTAACAACACTTGCCCCTCGAGGGTTATCGGATCGTGAATCATTCCGCTTTCGGAACGCTTGACCTTGCGGACCTCTGCGGATTGCTTCTCGATGCTCATGTTCTTGTGAATGATTCCGATGCCGCCCTCCTGGGCCATGGCGATGGCCATCGCCGCCTCGGTAACAGTATCCATCGCCGCCGAAATAATCGGCACATTGAGTTTTATTTTTTTCGTCAGCTGCGAAGTGATATCCACATCCCGAGGCAAAACCTCGGAGTATTGCGGCACGAGCAAAACGTCGTCATAAGTCAGCCCCTCTGTAAAATTTTTTCGTACTTTCGAAGGCATACTATATTGTGTATACTAGCATATTATGACAGACATTCAAATCCTCATCGTGGATTACGGCTCCCAATATACCTTGGTCATTGGGCGCACCTTGCGAGAGCTTGGAGTACGAAGTGTCATTTTGCTACCGAAAAAAGCTGATATGTGGCTGAAAAATAATACCCCAAAAGCTGTTGTCCTTTCGGGCAGTAATTGGAGTGTGCATAATGACGGAGCGCCTGGGCTGCCAAAGTCTCTGGATGATACGGGCAAAAAGTATTTGGTGTTGGGGATTTGTTATGGCATGCAGCTTCTGGCGCACGATCAGGGTGGTGCGGTGGCCAAGCCGCACGAGCACCGGGAATACGGACCAGCCGAAGTTACTTTGGACACAACCCACTCGCTCTTTTCTGGAGTTCCCCAAAAGACGATAGTCTGGGCTAGTCATGGAGATACCGTGACTAAACTGCCGAAAGGTTTTACTTCCATTGCCACTTCCGGCGGCATCGCGGCCATGACCAATAAAAATAATCGAGTCTTGGGAATTCAATTTCATCCGGAAGTCGCTCACACTACGGAAGGAAAAAAGATATTACAAAATTTTTTGGATATGGCCGGCTGTCGAAAAAACTGGAACCCGCAGAATTTAATTCACGAAATTCAGAAAGAAGTTTTAGACAATGTGAATAAAAATAAAGGAAATATTATTCTCGGTTTTTCGGGAGGAGTAGATTCCACCACTTTGGCGGCTATTTTGACACCGGTCTTACGCAAGCGACTTATTTGCATCGCGATAGATACTGGCGGAGTGCGAGCCAAAGAATTAGAGGAAATAAAAATAAATGCCAAGAGTGCTAAGGTCAAAAATCTTATCGTCATCCCGGCCGGTACGGAATTTATCAAAAATATTTCCAAAACAATTGACGGGGAAGAAAAACGGACTAAGTTTCGAGAAGTGTATCAGCGAATATTTGAAGAGCAAATCGCCAAATACAAAGCCGGCTTCATCGTACAAGGAACACTCGCCACCGACCTTATCGAAAGCGGCCAAGCAGGGAAGTCGGCCATGATCAAGACGCATCACAATGTTGGGCTAAAATGGAAAGTGCAAGATCTCCATCCTTTCCGAAATTTGTTCAAATATGAAGTCCGCGAACTCGCTCGAGCACTCAAACTGCCGCCTGCTATCTACGAGCGCAATCCTTTTCCTGGTCCGGGGCTGTATCTGCGAGTCGTGGGAGTGCCAGTTTCGAAGGAAATCATTCAACTAGTTAGGGAAGCCGATAAAACAGTGAGTGATATTATTAAAAAACATAATCTCGGAAAAGATATTTCCCAGCTCATCGTCGCCCTCCTCGGAGTAAATTCCGTCGGCGTCAAAGGCGACGAAAGAGTGTATGGCCATTCGCTAGCCGTCCGCGCCGTGCAGACCTCCGACTTTATGACTGCTAAAGGTTATTATTTTACGGAAGAAATGATGGAAGAAATCACCAGTGCTCTCACTAAACACAAAAATATCGTTCGCGTCTTCTTCGACATGACCCCCAAGCCTCCCGCCACCACGGAATTTGAGTAAAAAATAGATTTGTGATGAGGAAAAAGCCCTGGCTTTTTAATTTGTTTTCTATTTTAAAAATGCTATGATAAAACCATGAAAGAAAACATTAAAGTAATGATACTTATGGGCTCAGATTCGGATTTGGAAATTATGGCTGAAGCGGCGAAAGTGCTTGAAGAATTCGGGGTATCATATGAAATGACAGTGGCTTCCGCGCATCGAGCGCCGAATATCGCGCACGAATATGCCACTAGCGCCAAAGAAAGGGGAATCAGGATAATTATCGCGGGAGCGGGCGGAGCGGCGCATTTGGCAGGGGTAATGGCGTCACTCACAGCCTTGCCGGTTATTGGCGTTCCAATTAAAGCAAAAACTTTAGACGGACTGGACTCCCTGCTTGCAACCGTTCAAATGCCTCCTGGAGTACCGGTTGCCACTGTCAGCATTAACGCCGGTAAAAATGCCGGAATCTTGGCAGTGCAAATACTTGCCGGAAGCGACCAAGATTTGGAAAACAAATTAATTGCCTACAAAGAAAAACTGGAAGCAGATAATAAAACGAAGGGCGATAAACTTTTGAAAATCGGATATAAGAAATACTTAGCGGAAAAATAAAACAAGTAAAAGTAAATTATGAGTATCCTAAGTAAAAAAAAGATTTATTCAAAAGATGGGGTTGACGTAGAAGAAGAATCTTTGTTTAGTAGTTTTGCTGGATCTATTTGTAAAGCAAGTTATAAAAATTCACCTTTTGTGGAAATTCATGATTTATCCGGAGACGGTTTTCGCGGTCCTCGTCCTTTCACCTTCAAAAATCTTCCAAAGGGATATTTGATAGAAGCATCTACGGATGGGATTGGAACAAAGGGAATCTTGATTGATGCGGCAAAAACTCACCATCTGGCGGCTTATGACCTTATCGCGATGACTGCAAGTGATATCACTCGTTATGGCGGCATTCCTTTAATTTTGCTAAACGTTTTTGATGCTACTTCTATCGGCAATGTCGGTGACAAAGTTAGTAAAATTTATAAAAGCGCAATTTCGGGTTTAGGTAAGGTGACTAAACAAGTCAAGGTAGTAGTTCTAAAAGGGGAAACAGCTCAAATGGGAGATGCTCTAGGTTCCGAAATAGTTGGATCAAAAACTAAATTGAATTGGTCCGGTACAATGATTGGCGCTTATCATAAAAATAAAATGGTTACGGGAGAAAGTTTGGCCGAAGGACAGGTGATTCTTGGATTAAAAGAAAATGGTTTCCGCTGCAATGGAATAAGTTCTGTGAGGAAGGCGCTGAAAGAAAAATTTGGCAGAGAGTGGTGGACAAATCCGAGAGCTAAAGAGAGTATTAGGGAAGCGGCGACCCCTTCGGTTCTTTATGACAATTATGTTAACACCCTTCATGGATGGTTTAATAAGGATTTTAAAACGGAGATTGTCCTGCATTCCATCCTTCATCTATCCGGAGGAGCTTTTAAAGAAAAATTAGCCAAAGATGCTCTTTTCCCAAAAAAACTTTCAGCAGAACTTTTTGATTTATGGGAACCGCCACAGATTATGATAAAATGCGCTAAGTGGCGCAATATTGATGATGAAGAATTTTATGAAGTTTGGCATGGAGGCCAAGGTATGTTATTAATTATAGATGAAAAAGATGCTGAATATTGCATCAAGAGAGGGAAGGATTTTGGAATTAAGGCAAAAATTGTTGGTAAGATTACCAAAGAACGCAAGCCTCAAGTTTCTATAATTTCTAAATTAACTAAAGGTTATAAAATTATTTATAAGTAAAGTAAAACATATGAATATGAATATCTTAGAAAAAACAGATTTTAAAAATTTAGGCGAAAAATATACCGGCAAAGTGCGGGATGTTTACAAACAAGCCGACAAGGTAATAATGATTTCGACCGACCGGTATTCAGCTTTTGACCGCAATCTGGCACTGATACCCTCGAAGGGTCAAGTCTTAACAGGAGTCAGCAAATTCTGGTTCGAACAAACCAAGGATATCGTGCCGAATCATGTCCTAGACTTTCCCGATCCGAATGTAGTCGTCGGCAAAAAGTGCAAAGTTTTACCCGTTGAAGTAGTGCCTCGGGCTTATATGACTGGCGTTACCGGAACTTCTCTGTGGACTTTATACCAAAAGGGGATGAGGGATTTTGGAGATTTTACTTTACCGGATGGAATGCATAAAAATCAAAAATTGGAAAAAGTTGTTTTGACTCCAACCACAAAACACGAAACGCATGATCGTCCGCTCTCCAGCAAAGACATAATTTATGGCGGATATATGACCAAGGATCAGTGGGAAAAAGTGGCCGACATTTCTTTGAAATTATTCAAGCGCGGACAAGAAGTTGCGCTATCAAAAGGATTGATTCTGGTGGATTGTAAATATGAATTTGGAATTACAGAAAAAGGAGAAATGATACTAATCGACGAAATCCACACCCCAGACTCGAGTCGCTACTGGCAGGCGGCTACCTATGAAAAGCGCATCGCGGGCGGCCTCGAGCCGGAAAATTTCGATAAAGAATTTTTGCGCCTGTGGTTCAAAGAAAATTGTGATCCGTACAAAGATGAAGTCTTGCCGGAGGCGCCCGCCGAGATGGTCGAAGAACTGTCCCGCCGTTATATCCAAATTTATGAGCAGATTACCGGAGATACTTTTAAAATTGAAACTGGGGATATCGAGAAGCGGATCGAAAATAATTTGAAGAAATACACAATAAAATAAAGTGACACATTCTGCGGCCGCAGAGTTTGTCACCCTTGTCCCTTCTTACGCTGTTCATTACTGCTCCAAGGATAAGATCTTGCTAGTTTGAATGTCTTAATGCAATCTCTCAGTTTTATGTTTTTAAGATAATCTAAAAATTCTTGAGGCAGGGGAGAAGGACCTACCCAGGCGCTTTGTTGAATCATAGTATAATTGAATTTTTTTAAATGGAAACGAAGCCATTCTCTTTCTGCTTTACGGGCTTCAGGAATATCAAATATTAAAAGTAGATTTTTTGAAGATCCTTTTTCCAAGGTTGAGTTAAAGATAGGCAAGCGAGCACTTCTTTTTTTAAAATACTTTTCTCCATTTTTAGTTAATTTCCAACTTGAACCAGTGAAGGTTACGTAATGTTTCTTTTTTAATCTAGAGAAAGCAACATTTAAAGAATTTATCTTATAATTACGAAATTCCGGCAGACCGAACATATCAACACTCATACCTTTATATGTAAGCCGACGAAACATGTAATCTGGAATACTCATGTTTCCATTATACACTAACTATATCTGAGTGACAACTTATGCGGCCGCAGAAGTTGTCACTATTTGCATTTTTGGTGAAAAATCATATAATTGTTATATGCCATCAAATTCAAGCTTAAATTTAATTTCGCCAATAGACGGGCGCTACCAAAAATACACCAAAGATCTCGTGCAATATTTTAGCGAAGCGGCTTCGATTAAATACAAAATTATTGCTGAAATTGAATACCTAATTAATTTAACCGAAGTTAAAGGAATCAGTATAAGAAAAATCACAGAAAGCGAAAAGAAAATTTTGCGAAGTCTGTATGACTTGGATGAAGCCGGAGCTGATATGGTCAATAAAATCGAGCTTCATGGATACAAAAATATCAAGGCAACCAACCACGATTTCAAGGCAATTGAATACTATATCAAAGAAAAAATCGGGGAGACGAAACTGAAAGATGTTTTAGAATTCGTGCATTTCGGCTTAACTACCTGGGACGCTACGAATATTGCTTATGCTCTAATGCTGGGGGAGAGCATTCGAGATGTTTATTTGCCGGCTTTAGAGGAACTAGAGGATAAAATAAGTAAGCTGGCGAACGAAAATAAAAATATTCCCATGCTTTCTCGCACTCATGGCCAGAGCGCCTCGCCCACAACTTTCGGCAAGGAATTCAGAATTTTTGAGGAAAGATTAAAACGGCAAGTGAAAAAAATCCAAAGTCATGTCCTGTCCGTAAAGTTAAATGGCGCCACTGGAAATTACAATGCTCTGTCGGCGGCTTATCCTCAAATTGATTGGATTAATTTTTCTAAAACATTTATTCCTAAAATAAGCAAATTAAGGGGAGTTAAACTGGAAGTAAATCTATATACGACCCAAATTGAACCATATGATAGTTTTGTAGAGCTTTTTGATAGCTTAAATCTTGTAAATAATATTTTAATAGGATTTAACCAAGACATGTGGCGTTACATTTCCGATGGCTGGATAGGGCAGAAACCAGTGGAAGGGGAAGTGGGTTCTTCGACCATGCCGCACAAAATAAATCCTTGGTTTTTAGAAAACAGCGAAGGAAACTTGGGAATGGCCAATGCCATGTTTGAATTTTTTGCAAGGAAATTGCCGATTTCCAGATTACAAAGAGATTTGTCCGATTCGACAGTTTTGCGAAATATAGGCGTTGCTTTTGGACACAGTTTAATAGGTTTTAAATATTTGAATAATCAATTAGGTAGAATTGTCGTAAATAAAGAAAAAGCGCTAAAGGATCTAAACAATCATCCGGAAGTCATCACTGAAGCGATCCAAACCATTTTGCGTCGCGAGGGAGTAACGATGCCGTATGAAAAATTAAAAGATCTCTCTCGTGGCAAAGACATCACGCTTACTGATATTCATAAGTTTATTCAGACCCTAGAAGTAAGCGAAAAAATAAAAAAAGAACTATTAAAAATCACTCCAGAAAATTATACTGGTCTGGCGTCAAAACTCGCTTCGAGGTAAGATAGAAAGATGCCCCTAAGTTCACTTGGTTTGCTTTATCGAATTCTGGCTGCCATTATCCTTCTCTTGTCTGTCCTTTTTCTGCCTTTTTGGGTATCGGTCATTTTAGCCTTGGCGGGTATGGCTTATTTTCCTTTTTTTCTGGAAGCGGTTATTTTATTTTTGCTTTCAGACTTGCTTTATGGCGCGAGCGAAGCCAAATTTTTTAATATAACCTTCGTTTCGTTTATTTTGGCGCTTGTTTGTTTTATAATTTTAGAATTATTCAAAAAGAAATTAAGATTTAATTCCAAATAAAAAACTGATGACTTTTAAAAAATTCAAAAGAAATAAAAAAAGAAGTACTTTCGTCGAGACCGACGAAATTTTTCTGGATTCCAAAAACCTGCAGAACTTCGACCGCCAGCAGTTTGAAGGCCGGATCGAAACCCCGATCCCGAGAACTACCATTAATTTCCTCGGTTCATTTTTCCTGGTAGTGGTTCTGATATTCGGAGCGCGCCTCTCGTACCTCCAGGTGCAAAATGGAGAGGCTTATCGGGAGAGGAGTGAAAATAATACTTTGCAAAAAATAAACATCTTTACAGAAAGAGGCATAATTTACGACCGGAATAAAGTAGAACTGGCTTGGAACAAAAAAGGAGAAGCGGAGAATACACCTGTGCCATATACGCGCGCCTACCTTTCGCCTGGTTTCTCGCATATGCTAGGCTATGTAAGCTATCCAGCGAAAGACACGCAAGGAATTTATTGGCAGACGGAATTTATCGGCAAAGATGGATTAGAAAAACAATATCAAGAAAAAATCAAGGGAGTGAATGGGGCAAAAATAATAGAAACGGACGCTAGGGGAGTTATCCATTCATTTAATATTATAAATATTCCAAAAGCAGGAGATGATCTGCTAACGAGTATTGATTCCAGCATCCAAACTAAATTGTTTAATTTAATAAAAAATTTATCAGAAAATAACGGATTTACCGGCGGGAGTGCGATAATCATAGATGCGCGAAATGGAGAGATCCTAGCTTCGACCAGTTTTCCGGAATACGATTCGGAAATTTTATCGCTCGGCAAAGATATAAATTTAATTAACAGTTATTTAACCGACAAAAGAAAATTTTTCTTAGATAGAACTGTCTCTGGACTTTACACCCCGGGGTCAATCGTCAAACCATTTTTTGCTTTAGGCGCTCTGGCGGAAAATGTAATCAATCCCACTAAAAAAATTCTTTCGACCGGCTCGATTTCAATTCCGAACCCTTATTTCCCGGATCAAAAGACAGTTTTCAGAGATTGGAGAGTAAATGGCTGGACAGATATGGCCGAGGCTTTGGCTGTATCTTCGGACATTTATTTTTACGAAATCGGCGGGGGATTTGAGGAACAAAAAGGACTCGGGATCGCAAATATTGAAAAATATGCAACGCTTTTCGGTTTTGGAGATAAAACCATGGTGGACCTGCCGGATGAAACCAAAGGAACAATTCCGAGCCCGGAATGGAAAGCTTTGAATTTCAAGGGAGACCCTTGGCGCATCGGAGACACTTATCATACTGCCATCGGGCAGTACGGGTTTCAAGTTACGCCGATCGAGATGGCCCGAGCCGTGGCCGCGATCGCAAACGGCGGCAAACTTTTAACTCCGCATTTTATATTGGACGATACGGAAAAGGAAAATCTATTTTCTGTGCTGGATCCCAATACCGTAAAAAAAGAATATTTGGATGTGGTGCATGATGGAATGAGGAAAGCCGTAACCTACGGCACAGCGGTGGCGCTCAACGTGCCGTATGTACAAGTCGCCGCCAAAACAGGCACGGCCCAGCTCGGCATTGCCAAAAACAAAGTGAATTCCTGGGTCATTGGTTTCTTCCCGTACGAAAATCCAAAATACGCTTTTGCGATTATGATGGAAGCGGGCCCAACGAACAACAGCGTGAGCGCCTCGACCGTCGTGAGGGGACTTCTAGACTGGATGTCTCTCAACAGGCCAGAGTATTTTAGCGAGTGATGCAGATTTCAGCAGAATTTGGAACAGCCGCTTCTGCTCCTAAAGGAGCACAGACAGAAATCCTACCCGTAGAGTTTTTATTTATTGTATATAAAGTATTAGTTCCTATTGCCCATGTTGGATCTTTTGGTAAAGCTGAAATATAAGTAGGCACCAAACAACCTAATTTCCCTGATTCTTTATCTATATTGCCAACGACTTCGTTACTTGTATCAATACTTGTAAATACAACAGGGGTAGCAGTATTACTAGGAATCTTGCCACAAAAATAGTCTGTGCCTTCAACAGTAGTAGTTGTAGTGGGATCATCTCCAACATTAAATTTACCTTCAAAAACTCCTTTATTGTCTGCCAATCTTTGGCCAACCGCATTTAAAATCGCTTCCACTCCGGCGGTTCTGTCGGCATTGCGAGCTTGAGCAAATTGTTTAGCGGGATTGATAGCGATGATGACAATCGTGGCCAAAACAGCCATGATTCCAATTACCACCAGAATTTCAATTAGCGTAAACCCCTTCTTTTTAGAACTGAAACCATTAAAAAACGAATTTAATTTTCTCATAAAAATAATTTATAAGTTAATAATACTAATATATTAATCCAAACTTATTTTGGATGCAAGCGCGAGTCCTCCATTTCCAGAATTTGATTTTTTTCCTTGGCAATAAGATTAGAGAAGAATATTTTCATTTCGGCTTTGGACACTTCTTTGGCAATCCAAATAATGGATTCATCGTCGGAATCTTCGGTGGATAACAACTGCTCACAAAATAATCTGTCATTAAAAGCATCTTGATATATTTCAGTTGCATCGGCAATAATAGACATTAGGGTAGTCATACCCAAAGAAAGAATAAAATATAAATCAACATAATCTTTTAAAGCCGCTCTTCGGCCGAGCGCGTATGCCTTCATTGAAGCTATTTCAGAAATTGAAGCTAGGGGAAATATATTATTTTTTACAGAAAAGTGTTTATGACTAAAAGGATAGTGTAAAAAGGTAACTTTTATAGATTCTATATAAAAAGTAAGTTCCTTTTTATTATTTACAACCACAGAATCGGCAGTTTTTATCTTTGACTCAATTGTTTTTAATAATGTTTTCTTGATAGGTTCATCGGAAAAGAAGTCCAGGTCAATAGATTTGCGATGTCCGATCTGCAAAGCAAGAGCTGTGCCTCCGGCAAGATAAAAATTTTCTTTCAGAAAAGAAAATTTCTCAAAAATCTTTCTGGTTTTTTCCTCAAGTACTTCGTAATGCATAAAATTTATTTTACTTGAAATTTACTTAGAAAAAAATATTTCTGCCAATTGAAACACAGAATCCCGAAAAGATGATGGCATTTTATGAAGACGCTCTTCTATCACAGAACTGCCATAAAAAGATCGTATCCACCGCCAATGAGAAAATGTGCCATAGTTCACAGCATTTGTAATTATCGTATTTTTCATTTTCTTCGGGTCGCATTTTTCAAAATTATATGACCACAATATGGAACGAAATATTTCAGGTAGCATACAGGAATTATAGCATTTTTTTATTAAAAATACAAATTTCTTTTCTACCTGACTTAGCAAGCGGTCGAAGCAGTCAAGTTGGAACATTCTTCCCAAGATTGAACGGTAAAATCAGCCGTATCTATTGTAATTCGCAAATTAGTATAAGCATTATTAAATTTTCCTTGAGTTTTTATATGGCTTCCGTTGGTATCAATAGATATTATGGTGCATTCTCCAGAATCAATAATTATTTTTTCCCCGCCTGCGTAGGCTGGATTGGCAGCGAGCCTGAGAAGGGCAGTATCCGCGCAAGCTTCCGCCAGGGCAGAACTTCTTTCTTTCATCTCCGAATCTAAAATATTCGATCGACCGTAAAAACCGGTCAGACTTTGATTGGTCACTATCAATAATAAAATAGCCGAAATAATAATGGCGGAAATCAAGGCCATGAAGCCCCGATTAGTTTCTAGTTTATAGGTTCTAGGTTCTAGTGAAATCATTTGCGCAGATATTTAGTGATAGTAAAATCAATTTCATCGATTTTTACAGTTGCTTTAATGCCTGATGGGCCAGAACCAACCGCCGGAATAAATTCAAAACTTAAATCAGAAACAACAACATTATCAGTTGTAAGTGGTAATAATTCTGTACTATTTCCCGAACATGTTGTACCACCTTCCCGAATTTTTATTTTATTAGAATCTAAACAAATATTAATTTTATTTCCTCCATACTTTGTTACTTTAAGAATGTTAGAAGTTCCTGAAGAAGGTGAATCAATGCTTGAAATCCCTGTCAGCGCCCAATTGAATTTTCGCATTACAAAGTTTCCTTCTTCTTGAGTGGTATTTTTTACACTCAATTTATCCGAGCCCTCGATCAACTGATAGACCACCACAAAAGCGCTTCCCATTAAAAGAGAAAAAAGGGCGATGTAGATTATGACTTCTATGAGAGTGAAACCTTTTTTCATAATTATGGACCAGGTTTAATTATATAAATAGATCCTTGACCTGATGCATCATTTGAGGAAACATAAAGACGATTACCTTCACAATCAATTGAAGGTTCAATGACATTTCCAGTTGAAGAAAGGGTAAGGGGTGTTGGATTCCATGAGGTTATATTTGACAGATCATCTGTTTTGAATATTTGAAGCTTTGATCCCGTACCCTTAGTGCCAGTAAGAAGAAAAGATAAATAATCTCGGACTATAACGCCATTCACACTGCTTGAAATATTAGCGCCACCCAGTTTTGGAAGGGTGATATTTGAATTGGCATTATTAAGAATTTGAAAATCTTCACCTCCGCCACCATCTGTTGTTCTACCAAAATAAATTTTATCTCCTATGAGCCAGATACTCTTACCATTACCTGATCCAACACCAAATCTACCAGCGGGTGTAGGAACATTGGGATTATTTATATTTAAAATTTGGAGTTCTTCCGAATTCGGTGAAGCAATATAAGCATATTTATCGCGAACCACTATGGCGTTAATTGCGTTACCAACTGGATATCCCGCTTTATAATCAGGATTAAGAGGATCTGAAACATCAATAATATTGAATTCGTTTTCACTATTTGATTTAGTTAACCCTAGATAGATAGTTTTATTATCATAAAAAATACTATTTCCTAATCCTTCTGAAGATCCAAAAGGATCGAGTACTGGTACTTTAAAAGTTTTGACTGACATCGAGTCTAAGTCGATAACTTGCATTTGACCTCTGGAATAACTACTTGCGCTTGCTACAAAAGCGTATTTACCAAAAACAACCGCTGAATTAAGCCCAGCTATGACATCTATATCGTTATCTAATTTTCCCAAAAGAGTAGGATTACTTGGATCAAGTATATCAAATACGAAAAATGTAGGATCGGTTTTGTCGCTAGTTTTGCCTACAGTCACATATAATTTATCTTTAAAAACATCAATGTCGGTCAAGGCATAAGTTCCTACTGGAATACCTGAAAAGCCAGAAAAACTGATTATATTTTCAATTTTTGGATTCTTCCAATCTCCAACTAAGACTGAACTACAAGTATCTCCACCATTTACTACAGTTGGGTTTGTCAACAAAGTAGCCAGGGCTGTCGAAAGATTTCTTCCACCTATCTGCCAAGAAATGGTTGCAGTCAATTCTTTGGTGAATAAATCAATCTGTTTGACATCAAGTTTTTTGTTGAACGTCAGTGGGCCACTTGTTTCCGTGTCAGTAAATGGATTAACTAAATTAAAATCAAAACGCGAATCCGCGCGGGCTTTTTCAAGCAAAGATTGCGCTTTAGATATCGCCTCATTGCTAATTTGAGAATCTACGACCACAGATTGATTCCCGAAGGAGACCATAATCACAGCGCTGATACATAAAATCAGTATCATAAAAGCGATGAGTATTTCCAGAGTTGCAAAGCCCCTCGACTGCTCTCGGGACAGGCCTTTTTTATTTTTACCAATTAATTGCGCCTGCATTGTTTATTTTTATAGGTGGTACTAATGTTTTAACACCATCTGTCATGTTTATAGTAATAACGGCATCAGTCACATTTCCTGAAAGTTGATTGAAGACGACCGGAGTAAAAGGAAAACTGGAGGCTGTAGCTATGTTTGTGTTTGCTGGAATTAGCTCATTAGTTGACGTACCAAATACACAATGGGCATCTTTTTCGCGAAAAATGACATAATTCGGTGCGATGTAGCACACCCCATGAGCTGTATTAAACATATTCGCCATCGCGCGGCTGCGAGCTCGCTCGAGAGCGCTTACTATTTTGGATTCTTCGCTTTGAATCGTGGCAGTTGTGAAAGCGCTTAAATTTGTAGTCATTCCAAAAGCTGCAATGATTGCAAAAATACCGATGACCACCAGTATTTCAATTAATGTAAAACCTTTATTTCGCATTCAAATGTTGGGTGATGCCATAGATCGGCGTAATAATGGAAATTGCGATAAATCCGACCAAGACTCCCATAATAATCATAAGGATTGGTTCTACCATGCTCGAAAGATTTTTGGTGAAATCATATATTTCGGCTTCGTACATTTCGGAAAGATAAATAAGCGAATCCGATAAATTTCCGCTGTGCTCTCCGACCGAAATTATTTGCGTTACGATATCCGGAAAAAGTTTGCTTCGTTTGACCAAATGGGCAGATATTTTTTCTCCTCGATTCGCCACATGAGAAAGCAGTTTGAACTCTTTTTTATAAACCAGGTTTGAGGTCGTCTTCGCGGAGATAAGCAAAGCCTCGCCGATAGTGATGCCGCTTCTTAGCAGCAACCCAAAAGTGCGCGTGAAATTGGCGATATTGTAATCTTGAATTATTTTTCCGATGATGGGTATCTTTAAAATAAATTGATCAAAATAAAAATGAAACATCTGGCTCTTTTTGAGAGCAATCAAGAAAGCTATGACCATGACAACCAGTGCTCCCAACGTGATGAGGCCAAAGTTGCTTATAAAATTGCTGATCCCTATAACCACTCGGGTAGAAAAAGGCAAGCTGTATTTGAGACTGCTAAATATTGGCAAAATTTTCGGAAATAGATAGACCATCAAAAAAGTCACGATTGTTATGGTGGCGATCGTGACTAGAATAGGGTAGATGGAGGCGCTGATTATTTTTTGCCGTAAAGCTTGTTTTTTCGCGAGTTCATCTGAAATATATTCTAAATTTTCTGACAACATTCCCGACTCCTCCCCAAAACCAATGATATTTATAGCAAAATCTCCAAAAGCATTTTTGAATCGAGCCAGACTGGTCGACAAATTTTGACCGTTGGAAACATTATCAATCACGGTATCGAGAATCGAAGCGTATGCGCCTTTCATGGTTTGCTCTCGGATCATCAGAAGAGATTCGCGCATCGGAATGCCGGCTTTAATTAAAAATGACAATCTTTTTACAAAAAACATCTGATCTTTGTTGTTTATTTTTCTTATTTTCATTCTTGGTTTCATTCGTGAATGACCCTTAAAACTTCTTCAATAGTAGTGACTCCATCTCTCACTTTTCCTAAACCATCTTCCATCATTGTAGTCATGCCATTTCCGATAGCAATTTTTTTTATTTCATCGACCGAAGCTCGGCGCAAAATAGCTTCACGGATTTTATTATCCGCCACTAGAACTTCGTTGATGCATATTCGGCCGAAGTAACCGCTTCCATGGCATGCTTCGCAGCCTTTTCCTTTGTATGTAAAATTATTTTTGACCTTTATTTTTTCCTTGCAGTCTTTGCAAATTTTTCGCACCAACCGCTGCCCGATCGCGATAGAGACCGTGGACGCTACCAAATATTCCGGGATACCCATATCGAGCAATCGCGGCAGGGTAGTCGCGGCATCGCTCGTGTGCAACGTAGAGAGAAGAATATGCCCGGTCAAAGCGGTGTTCACGGCAATGTGCGCGGTTTCAGTGTCCCGAATTTCGCCCACCATAATGATATTCGGATCTTGGCGCAGGATCGAACGAAGGCCGTTGGCGAATGTAAGCCCGAGGCGGGGATTGACTTGTATCTGCTTGATTTCATTGACTGCATATTCGATCGGGTCCTCGATAGTGATGATGGAAACTCCGGGAGAATTAAGCATTTTAATCAAAGTGTACATTGTGGTCGTCTTGCCGCTCCCAGTCGGGCCAGTCGAGAGTATCATTCCATTTGTTTTCTTGATCGCATTTTCTATTTTTTTTCTGTCACTCTCGCTAAAGCCCAAAGTCTCTAAAGAATGTTCGCCGTTTTTGTCGGTCAGCAATCGCAAAACGGCATTTTCTCCGTGGTAAGTCGGGATGATTGAGACTCGGAAATCGATAAATTTCTTGTCGCTAGAGAAAATATAACGGAATCGTCCGTCTTGAGTCGCTTGATGTTCGTCGGTGCGCAATTTAGTTAAAATTTTTATGCGAGAAATAACTTCGTGATTTATTTCTTTGGGAAAAGAATAAATGTCGTGCAGAACACCGTCGATCCGAAATCGAATCCGCACCCGCCCCTCCAGGGGATCAATGTGGATGTCTGATGCCCGGAGTTCGTGAGCTTTTTCAATAAGCTGATCGACCAGATTGATAATAGAAATATTTACTCCATGACCGAGTTCTTTTTTCACATTGTCGAACTCTTGTTTGATAGTCAGATCGTTCATGGGATTGAATAATGAAATTATATAATAAAAATTAGCGCAAGCAATACTGGATTATCCCCTTGACACAAGTGATACACTTTTGATACACTACTTTATATGGCAACAATTAAAAAAAGGGTAAATATTTCATTATCACCAAGTTTAAATATAATGCTTTCTCGCATCGCTAAACGCGACAATATGCCACAAGCGACCAAAGCTGTGTATCTTTTAGGTATTGCTCTCGAGATAGAAGAAGACATGGTTCTGGATAAAATCGCCAGTGGGCGTGATACAAAAAATGCACGATTTTTGAGTCATAAACAGGCCTGGGCATAGATCATCTCATGAGCTATGAAATATTATATATAGATAAAGTTGTTAAAGATGACATTTCGAAAATATCAGGTTCTTACAGAGATCGCATTAAGCTAGCTATTGAAACAAGATTATTAACCAAACCAGACCTATATGGAAAACCTTTACGAAGGTCACTCAAGGGTTATTTAAAATTAAGAGTTGGCGATTATAGAATAGTTTTTCGCATCGAAAATCAAAAAGTTAAAATTTTTGCTATTGCTCATCGCAGGGTAGTATATGAAATTATGAGTGGGAGAATATAATTGCCAAAAAAGAACCTGAAAGAATTTATAAACAGGACACATGGCACACACATTTGCATTTTGTTTCTCTTTGAAATACAATATAACTATGAACAATATGATATTAAAATCAAATTGCGCTATTCTCAGTGAATCAAGTTTATCCAAAGACTGGCTGAGAGAGGAGGAGGAAATAGCATGGCAGAATTTATAAAAGGGGATATCATAGTAGTGCCTTTTCCATTTTCTGATTTATCAGAGATAAAATATGCTTTTTCTTGCATTCCGTTATGGATAGGTTATAATTCTGTTATTAATAAGCTAATATAAAATAAAATTATGAAAAAATATACATTGATTTTGTTTGTTTTAGCCTTTATTTCGTTAGGTATTAACTCTGCTAGTGCAACTCCTTCGGATTATGATTATGACTTTAATATTGCTCCTGGTTGTACCCCGACTTCAGCTTATAGTATGAGCACAGGTTTGCCTTGCCCCACACCAACTTCCACCTTTACTCAAACTCTACGCTATGGCATGACCAACAATGCTGAAGTGACAGAATTGCAGAGATTTTTGATTGCGAAAGGTTATTTACAGGGTACGCCAAATGGTATGCTTTATCAGACAACCCAAGATGCAATCAAAAGATTTCAAGCTGCTCATAGTCTCACTGCCGACGGTGTGGTTGGACTAAGAACCAGAACGGTTCTGAATTCTTTGCAGGGTAATTCTATGAATAATACTCAAACAAATTTCCCATCTTCCTTGCAAACAACAATTAATGTTACTTTTCCTCAGTGGTGCGAAGCCGGTCATTGCGCCTCTCATACTACAGGCTATACAAAAGTTACTGGTAGTCAATATTATATTTGGTCTATTGATAATATATTTGATGATTCCAGTGCCAGTACCCTTAAATCCGCTTTAGTTGATTGTAGTGGAGCATCATGCGTTGTTTCTTATATATTCCCAAGTACATGGAATTGTCAGCCAGGAAGGGGGCACTCGAATTTTTCTCAAACTAGTTGTATTTAGTCACTACCTAAAGTAGCCTCATGGATTGCATTTTATTTGTTTCTGCCCTATAATATACTCATGCGTAAAGTATATATACTTTTGATTTTAGGCGTTTGGGTAGCAATTTTACCCCATCTTGGTTTTCCTTATTTTTGGAAAAATATTTTAACGACTCTTTCCGGATTGGGGATTATTTATGCGAGTTTTGTGATTTATAAAGAATCCCAAATAAAAAAAACTCCAGAAAATAAAACTTTTGATAATTTTTTGGAAAGTAAGTTCGAGAATAAAGTTGATTGATAGTGAAAAATAAATAAAGAAAGAAATATAAAATCTAATTTGATGCAAAAATTCTACAACCGGGGTGCAAAAAACACAATAATTACTTTGGCGGTTTTGGGCGCCTTCCTTTTGGGTATTTACGTTGACTATCACAATCGTCCCGAAATAGACAAAGTTGTGGGTATTTCTAATAAAGAAAACATGGTTGCCGCAGAGGCAGATTTTTCTTCCTTTTGGAAGGTCTGGAACACAATAAATGAAAAATATCCGTCAGCAGACAAAATAACTAATCAAAACAGAGTTTATGGAGCAATCACTGGACTAGTAGGATCACTAGGAGACCCTTACAGCGTATTTTTCAGCCCAGATGACGCAAAGGCTTTTGAAGAGGAAATCGCGGGGAATTTCACCGGTATCGGCATGGAAGTTGGTATAAAAGATAAAATTCTCACCGTTATCGCTCCACTCAAAGACACCCCGGCTTACCGGGCCAACATCAAGCCAGGCGATAAAATTTTACAGATCGACGACACGGTTACTTCAAATTTAGGTATTGAAAAAGCTATCAAGCTAATCCGCGGAGAAAAAGGGACTACCGTCATCCTCACTATTTTTCGGGAAGGGGAGAAAGAACCGAAAGAAATAAAAATAGCGCGAGATGTCATCAATATCCCGACTCTTGATACTGAACTGCGAAAAGATGAAATTTTTGTCATTAAACTTTACAGTTTTTCGGCTAACTCTGCAAACCTTTTCCGCAATGCCATAAAAAGTTTTGTAGAATCGAGAACAGATAAATTGCTGCTCGACTTGCGCGGCAACCCCGGGGGATATTTGGACGCGGCAGTAGATATATCGAGTTGGTTCTTGCCAAAAGGCAAAACGGTTGTAACCGAAGACTATGGCGATGATACTAAGCCCGAGATATTTAGAAGCCGAGGTTATAACATATTCAATGACAAGTTGAAGTTTGTGATCCTAATTGATGGCGGATCCGCTTCAGCTTCGGAAATTGTAGCCGGCGCCATGCAGGACCATGGGCGGGCGAAACTTGTAGGCAACCAAAGCTTTGGTAAAGGTTCGGTGCAGGAAGCTATCAAGGTAACTTCGGATACTCTTTTAAAGATCACCGTGGCTAAATGGCTTACACCGAATGGAACTTCGATATCGGAAAAAGGATTGATGCCGGATTATATTGTGGATTTTGCCCAAGGAGACGCGGTTGAAAAAAAAGATCCACAGTTAGAAAAGGCAGTTGAATTGTTATTAGCTAATTAGACCCCCTTCATGAAAGTAATTTTTTTACGAGATGTGCCAAGAGTGGGCAGAAAAAATGACACCAAGGAGGTTAATGACGGCTATGCGGTAAATTTTTTGCTGCCGAGAAAACTAGCAGTAGTAGCCACGCCGAAAGCGATAACCGAACTCGAACTGCGCCAAAAAGAAATTGCCATCGAAAGGGAGGTGCAAGAGAGCTTGCTACTTAAAAATTTGGAGGCCATCAAAGGCAAAGTCATCACCATCAAGGAAAAAGCTGACGAAAAAGGGCATCTCTTCGCCCAAGTCCACAAAAAAGAAATTATCGAGGCCATGAAGGCGCAAAATCATGCCGATATTGGCGAGGAATTTATTATCCTCGAGAAACCAATCAAGCAAGTAGGGGGGTTTGAAATCCCTATTTCCATTAAGGGCAAAAAGTCCTCGTTTAAACTCATTATAGAAAAAATTTAAATGGATCCCGTACGAAATTTTGCTAAAATAGTTTAATATATGAGTATGGTCAAATTTATTAGTTTAATATTATTTCGTACGGGATGGATTTCTTAAACACATTTCTTATTGGCACGATTGTCGGATTACTGTTGAATTTATTTTTGAGCAGATTTTTTGAGAAGAGAGGTAAGACGACTTGGGCGACCAAAGAGGATGTGTCGAAAATAACAGAGGAAATTAAAAAAATAAAATATGCCCCCGAGGTTATTCCAGTAGAAAACGATTATAATCTAGAAGAAGCGGAGCAGGAATTTTATAATTCCATAGCCGACACTGAAAAAACCAGTACGCCAAAGAATGTTGCAATGCACAGCTAATTACTTTACTCAACTAAAGTAGATGTCTATTACCATAATAGCAACGGCCGTGTCTATTATGGTAATAAAAAAAATTACAGAGAATGCTTCTAAATTACGCTCACTAATTTTTTGACTACTGTCTTACCGTTGAAGGAGGTTTTGCGACGAGAGCCAAATTTGACTATACCACCTTTAAGAGCGAAAAGGGTGTGATCCTTGCCTAGACCGACGTTTACGCCTGGCATGACGTCTGTGCCTCTCTGGCGGACGATAATAGAGCCAGATTGGGCCATTTGGCCATGAGTCAGCTTAATACCTAGGTATTTTGGGTTTGAATCTCTTAAATTTTTGGCGGTACCGCCGGCTTTTCTATGGGCCATGAAATTAGGTTGTAGGTTTTAGTTTATAGGTTATAATAAAAACAACATTGAGAGTATAGCTGAAATCATGGAAAAAATCAAGCCAAAAATAACTAACTGGATTGGGAGCGAAAAGGGGAAAGATATTTTGATAGTTTTGGTCGTTATTTTGGTCGGTTTGGGATCATTTGAATTGGGAAGACTATCAAAGCAAAATAGCTCTTCCGGTATAAAGATCGAATATCCTAATAAAGACCCTGGCCAGACGGAGACCCAAACGGCAAATGCAGTCTCGGTTGTAAATAATATTCCCAAAACAACTTCTACTGCAAACACCATAAAAACTTTTTTCGCTTCTAATCGCGGGACAAAATATTATTCAATAGGATGTTCGGGCGGCAAAACTATCAAACAAGAAAATAGAGTCTACTTCACCACCAAAGAAGAGGCCGAGCGGGCAGGGTATACGCTTTCAAGCTCGTGCAGATAAAATATAGGCGTGTCCCACAATATATGTTTGCGACATCCTATATCGCAAACATAGCGCAGATTGTACGATCATTAAAATGTCGCACAATCTGCTTTATACTACTTCACACTATTAAATAGATCCTTGAACCAATCCAAGGCCTTTTTGAGCCAGCCGATGACATCAATCCAGGTTAAGTGGAAGTAATCTAAAATGCCGGAGAAAGTGATACCAAAATATCGCATCAAAAGAAGCGCAACGACAATTATAATTATAATTTTTAAAAATCCGCTTTGTTTATTTTTTATTTTATTTAGCATAGTTTTTATTTTATCCGGTAGTGAGACTTTTTGCAAAGTTCTACTACCGGATTTTATCATATTTTTAAGGAGATGGTATGTATGGAGGCAAATAATACATCGGGTCGAGATAGGCATTGATGGCGGCAATCGGCTGCTTTAGGATCTTTCCGGGACAAGATATACTCGGCACTGTGGATATCTGCACTGCGCCAGAAGCGTATAAGGAAACATGCAAATGTGGCCCGGTGACTCGGCCAGTACCTCCGGTATAGCCGACCACTTCCCCTCTTGACACTTTTTGTCCTTCTCTGACGCGGATCAGAGAAAGATGCCCAAAGGTGCTTGAGAGGCCATTATTGTATTCAATAAAAATCCATTTACCGAAAGAGACTCCGGAGCAGCTCGTATCCGTATCGCCAACTCCTTTCACTATTCCTTCGGCCATAGAATAAATCGGCAATGGGGTGCGAGCTCGAAAATCCGTGCCAGAATGTCCGCTCGTATAAGTGCGGTGAGGTCCGGTTTTGGCTCCAAATTCTTGAGTCACAAAAACTTTATCGAGCGGCCAGGAAAGCACTCCGGCCGAAGGAAGTTTTGAAGGATCAAGGATGAATTGCAACTGGGCTTCATAATCTCGCAATTCTTTTTCAAAGGCTAACTTCTTAGCTATTTGTTCCTTTAATAATTTTTGATAATTAGCTTCGTTGTTTTTGGTTTCTTTTAGAAGTTTATTTTTTTCATTGGTATTTTGGATAACTATTTTCTGTTGGTCCGAAAGTTTAGATTTAAGTAGAACAAGTTCATTTTTTGCATCTATAGTTTCTGCTCGAGTATCCTCTAGCTCGCCTTTGATTAGTTTTAATTTATTTACATCTTCAATGATTTTTTCCCGAACAGTGGCAATGTTGTCTATATCATTCCAAATAACCGAAAAATCATTTTCGGAGAGCAAAGTTTCAAGCAGGCTACCTTGTTCAAATTCATTAGTGTTTCTAATACCCGCTGAAATAGAATCTACGCCATTGGCAATAGAATTTTGTTTATTGCCTATATCAGAACTTAAATCTTGTATTTTAAAATTTGTTTTATCAATTTTCTTTTGAGTTATACTTATATCCGCTACTAGTTTTTTCCTGGTCAGATCCAGTTCTTGGATTGATTTGCTTAAAGAATTTTTTTGCTGTCCGATATTAGTGAGCTCCGCTTGATAAATTTTTATTTCTTCTTCCAGTTTGGTAATATCAGAGTCCTTTTGGCTTATTTTATTTTGCAGTTCCTGCGCCGTTTGCGCATAAGAAAAAAACGCGGGAATAAATAATAAAATTCCCAAAAATATCACCACTAGCCAGAGCTTTAGACTCTGGTAAGAGTCTAAAGCTCTGGCTCTATTCAATAGCTTTTTGTAGGCGGGATAAAGTTTCATTTTTTCCTAAAATAGAAGCTATTAAAAATGGGTCGGGGGATTTGTCGGCTCCGGAGAGAGCATAGCGCACCGGGTGCAATAGCTCTCCCCTACTCTCTAAATTATTTGCAATTTCCATTAAAGCAGTTTTTACATTTTCGGCGGTAAAATTATTTTTATTTAAACTTTTCAGAACTGTGATCGCTAATTTTAAATTTTCCGAAATTTTTTCCGGAGCGGTTTTTTTGTACAAAATTTTTTCTTTGAATTTATTTTTATCTATCTCGAGCGTCTTAGAAAATAAATCTAACTCCCCTCTCGTAACCATTGCTTTGACATCGCCCCATTTGGAAATTCGCTCAAAAATAACCGGAATTAATTTCGGATTTTTAATTTTCTCGGGCAACAATTCTAAAATATTTTTTTTTATTTCTTCTTGCGGCAGCCTTTTCATATGCTCTTTATTGAACCAATCCAGCTTTACATCATTCCACATGGCTCCAGAACGCTGAATCTTACTCAAATCAAAGACTTGGATTAATTCTGCCCGGCTGTACACTTCTTTTTCTCCTCCGGGATTAAAACCCAAGAAGGCCAGGTAGTTGATCATGGCGCCGGCCAAGTATCCTTCTTTTTCATAATCCAAAATATCTTTGGCGCCGTCGCGCTTGCTTAGTTTTTTATTTCCACCTTCTCCTAATATCGGAGGAGTGGTCACGAAAATAGGCGGAGCAACTTCGAGTGCTTGATACACAGATAAAAATTTCGGCGTCGAAGAAATAAACTCTTGTCCGCGTACGACGTGCGTGACCTGCATTTCGATATCGTCCACTATATGCGCAAAATTATAAGTCGGATATCCGTCGCTCTTGATCAAAATAAAATCATCTAGCGCTTCTTCTCCGGCAGACAAATCGCCCTGCACCAGATCATTCCATTTAAAACTTTTTATTTCCGGAACTTTAAAACGAAGCGGTCTGGTGCCATCCCAAACCCCAAAATCAGCCGGCCGATGCTCTCGGTATAAAAAAGGTTTTTTATTTGCCTGTGCCTCTTGCCTAAATTTTTCAACTTCTTCTTCGGTGTAAGGATCAGGATAAGCATGGCCTTTTTTAATCAAAATCTCTGCATATTTTTTATAAATATCTAATCTTTCTGACTGAATATAGGGCGCATGAGGCCCGCCTACGTCCGGTCCCTGGTCCCAATTTAAACCCAGCCACTTGAGAGATTTTTGAATATGGTCAATTGAACCCGCCACTTCCCTCTCCTTGTCCGTGTCTTCAATCCGCAGGATAAAAATTCCGTTATTTTTGCGAGCCCAAAGCCAGGCATAAAGAGCCGTTCGAATGTTTCCCACATGAATAAAACCCGTCGGGCTAGGCGCAAATCTGGTTACAATTTTTGTATCTGACATTCTTATATAATAGCATAAAAAATTTATCCCTCATGGCTCAAAGCGATATCTACCAAGGCCTGGGCGATTTTGGTGGCCGCCTCGGGTTTATTGAACGCTTTGGCATTCTGCGCCATAGCGGCATAGACCTTTTTATCTTCAATTATTCTTTCCACTTCTTCGCTTAAAATATTCCCAGTCATATTCATCTCCTCGATTACAGTACAAGCTCCGACTCGTGCATAATTGAACGCATTTTTTCTTTGATGATCCAAGTTGGAATTGGTTATCGGTATCAAAATTGACGGTACGCCCCATGACGCTATTTCAAACAGCATCGAGCCGGCTCGGGATATAATAATAGTCGCCGCGCCGGCCGCCATTTTGAGCGAAATGGAATTGAGAAAAGACATCGAAGTATATCTGGATTTATATTGATTATCCGTCAACACAACTTCGGCCATATCCGTAACTGTTTTAAAATTCCGGACTCCTGTTTGGTGAATAATCTGATAATTATTAACAAACCGAGATAAGGCATCTAACACAGTATTATTGATAAGTTCCGCACCCTGTGATCCGCCCAAGATCAAAATCACTGGTAGACTTTCTTCTAATTTAAAATAATCCAGCGCTTCGCGCCGATTAGCTGGATATTCTATTTCCGCTCGAATCGGTTGGCCAGTCCAAGCAACTCGCTTTTTGGGGAAATAATCGGCAGCCTCAATAAAAGACACAGCGATTTTTTTGGCAAAACGCCCAGCCCACTTGTTTACCCGTCCGGGAGCAGAGTCGGATTCGTGGATCACCACCGGAATCTGCCAAATAAATGCGGCTATAATTGTCGGTAGTGACACATAGCCGCCCTTGCCGAAAACCACGTCCGGATAAATAGAAAACATTTTGTAGATTGCATTTAAAGTGCCTAAGAAAATTTTAAAGATGTCGAGAAAATTTAAGAAGAAACTTTTCAGGGTTACATGAGTACGCATTTTGCCAGTTTTAATTTCTTCAAAGGTAAGAGCATTTTCAAAAAGCATTTCCTTGTCATAAGGGCTATCGGAAATGTAATAGAGTTTGCCTCCAAGGATATTTTCGTGGTCGATTATTTGATTGACCCGTTCGGCAACGGCGATAATCGGGTAAAAGTGCCCGCCTGTTCCTCCGCCTGTAAAAACAATTTTCATCCCGTACGAAATAGGACGCGTACGCTTACGCTTGTTCGTCCTTTTTATTATTTATAATATATTTAATCAATTTCATAATTTTTTTTATTTTCTATGCGTCCGCGATTTCGTTCGGGATTCATTTCCTTATAGAAAATTTCGATATATGGAGCACCATGCCGATCGCTGTAAGATACACCATGAGTGAAGTGCCTCCGAGGCTCATAAATGGCAGCGGTACTCCGGTCAAAGGGAAAACTCCGGTGATCGACGCAATGTGCATAAAGGACTGCGCGATAATCAGTATAACAATTCCCGAAACTAAAAGTCTACTAAAGGCATCCGGAGAATTATTGGCAATCCGAAACCCTCGCAAAGCAAAAAGCAAATAAAGAAATATCGTTCCAAACGCTCCGACAAAACCAAATTCTTCTCCCAAAACGGCAAAAATGGAATCCCCCTGCGGTTCCGGCAGATAACTGAATTTTTGGATGCTTTGCCCGAATCCGCGCCCGAATATTTTTCCGCTTCCGAGAGCAATAAGCGACTGCTGAATTTGATATGAAGACCCGCGCGGATCAGCCGACGGGTCAATAAAAGTTTTTACCCGCTCTTGCAGATATGGCGTAAAGAAAATTAGAGCTCCTAAAAGAAATACCGCCCCCAACCCAACACCCAAAATGTATTTAAAAGGAACTCCAGAAATAAATAACATACCGATGCCGGTTGTCGCAATTAAAATAAAGCTTTTAATGTCGGGCTGTTTAAATAATATAAGAGCGATAATCGCCAGCATTATGCCAAACGGAAAGATTCCAAATTTAAAATCCTGCACCCTATTTTTTGCCCATGATAACCAGGATGCAAAATAAATAACAAATCCAAATTTTAAAAACTCCACCGGCTGAAAAGAAAAACCGCCTATCTCTATCCATCTCTGCGCTCCTCCATGGCGAAAACCCAAGTGCGGGATAAAAACCGCAGCGGTTATAAGGATGGAAGCTAAAAAAATAAATAAGGAATATTTGCGCCAGAATTTGTAAGGAATTTTTAAACAAAGATACATGCCGACCAATCCTAAACCTAATCCGAGAACCAGCTGGCTGAAGAGCACGGAGTAAAAAAGTTTTTCATTTTTAGCCAAAACTCCCAAAGAGGCCGAGATAAATATCAACACTCCGAGAGAAAGCAATAGGCCAACGATTATCAAAAAAAATCTGTCAATTTTATTTTCTCTGGTTGTCATTATATTATTTTGGTGTTATCTGCTGATAACCGCTAAAATTATACCGATAATGGCAAAGAGGGTAGAAAAAATCCAAAAGCGCATCGTCACTTTGTAGGGAGACCAGCCGATCGCTTCAAAATGATGATGTAGTGGAGCCAGTCGGAATAATCTTTTGCCGCCTCTTAACTTTTTGGAAGCTATTTGCAAAATAACCGAAAGAGAAGTAAGAACAAGCGGCAGAGCGACAACCGGTAGGATTAAAACCGAGTCAGTTAAAAATGCCAAAGTCGCCAAAGTGAGAGTAAGCCCCATGATTCCCGTCTCCCCCATGTAAAATCTAGCTGGCGGAATATTAAACCACAAAAAAGCCAAAATTGCTCCAGTGATAACTCCCGCAAAAGCGGCGATGTCCATCTGATGGTTGACATAGGCTATTGCCGAATACGCGCCAAAAATAGAGGCCAAGACTCCTCCAGAGAGTCCGTCGATGCCGTCAATCACCCCGCCAGAGAAAGTGGCTAGCGCGACTATAATAAAAAATGGAATGATCAAAATATCTAAATTAATATCTCCTCCAAAAGGAATATGGATCGAGGTCAAACCTAGTTTATAAAAAAACCAAAGACCGATAAAAAGAGACATAAAAGCGATAATGAAAATTTTCCATTTGCGCCAAGACTTATCATCGCGGGCAAATTTGCCAGTGCCGTAAATTTGAATAAAATCATCCCACAGTCCGATGAGCGACCCGATCAAAAGGGTGAAAAGAGGTATCAAAGTTTGATTGCGGCTCAAGAAATTCAATTCAGTACTGTTCGCCCCCGGAAAAAAAATAGACACTAAATAAAAAATAAGAACGGTTGTTAAAACAGAAATCCAGATGATTATTCCCCCCACTCGCGGAGTTTTCAATTCTTCTTTTTCATTATTTATTTTTTGAAAGTCAGAATTAGTAGCCCCGATACTTCGCGAATATTTTTTCCACATTTTATATTTATAAAAAAAATGAGTGGCAAATGGCGTAAAAAAAAGTCCTAAAAAGAAGGCTACAGCCGTCGGCATAAAAATTTTAACTAAGTTAAAATACATAACACGTTATTATATCATTTTTTGATTAAAATACACCAATATGTTATTGTTTTCGAGTGAATCCCGTACGAAATCCTTCTAAGAAAGTCTCGTATATGGATAAATCAATTTATTAATTTTAAATAATTTCGTACGGGATGAATAAACATATTTCCACAATTATATTGTGCCTTGCCTTATTCTCTCTCGTGTTTATTGTTTTTATGCCCTATTTCACTTCATCTTTTTTGGACTTGCGGCAAGAAAAAGAAAACGAAGCGAAGTATCAGAAATTTTTACTGGAACAGCGTCTAAAAGCAGAAGCTAAACAAAAAATTTATCTAACTGGTAAATTTGATCCGGCGCAAAGAAAAGATTTTGTTCTGATACCACCTCAATATCTAATCGAACAAATGAATCAAAACAAAATGTATTTAAGACAAGAAACCTTGAGTGCTTTTCTAAAAATGGCAGAAGCAGCTAATGGGGATAAAATTGATTTACAGATAGCTTCCGCGACCAGAAATTTTGATTATCAAAAAGACCTATGGGAGAAAAAATGGACAGGATTCACAATTGTGGAAGGAAAAGATTTATCGAAAAGCATTCCAGATGGACAAGAGAGATTTAAAAAAATATTAGAATATAGCGCTGCCCCTGGCATATCCAGGCATCACTGGGGCACTGATATAGATATAAATAACGCAAATTCTGCTTATTTTGAAACTACGAACGGAAAAAAAGTATATGAATGGCTCGTAACCAATGCGCCAAGTTTTGGTTTCTGTCAAACTTACACCATAAAAGGCCAAGAAAGACCAACTGGCTACAACGAAGAAAAATGGCACTGGTCTTACCTTCCGCTTTCCCAAAATTTCACGGAGGAATATAAAAGACTAATCAAAGATGAAGACATCAAAGGATTTTTGGGAGATGAATATTCCTCGCAATTAAATTTAATTAATAATTACGTACTGGGCATTAATCCGGACTGCCTTTAATCTCGAATCTTGTGTACGTCAATATAGCATAATGGACGCGGCCGCTTCTATTACGCTATCTCAATATACTTCCTGCTGATAACATTTTTCGCAATAAACTATCTCCGGGCGATTTGAGGCATACGACGTTTCTATATCTTTACCACATTTCACACATGATCTATTGTAAATCATCATCGGATTCAGTTGCTTTATACGAGCTCTGTCTCGGCATAGCGGACAATGATCTGGAATTGGTAAATTAAAGCGACGTAAAAAAGTTAATTCTTTTTGGATAATTTGATAATTTTTTCCGCAATTTATGCATTTCAAAATAGCCTTTAAAATATCATCTTTCACGTCTTTGATATGTTTTGGAACTTCCATGGTCGCATCTTTGTATTTACGCAAATCCGGATCACGCCAATTTAAACCCTTTTTAATTGCTTCATCCTTCGTTACCGGAATCCATTCATATGCTGTTGATTCATTGTACGCCCATGGAGACATCTCTGCCGGCAACATCTCTCCATATTCATAAACTCTACCAAGTTTATCTTCATATGGAACATCTGTCATATGTTTTTTGATTTTCGGGATTAATTTTTTTATATTCCTCTTTCGAGTACTGTTTATTTTAAATGCAATACTCCCCTTTTGGAATATTTACGCAACCAAACATATTTTCGCTGTGGTGAACACCAAAACAATATTCAGTATTGTGGTTTGTATAATTCCACGCGCTAAATTTCACATCATTAGAATCAAGACCACACCAACAACATTCATACATCAACTCCGAATTATCGCCAAACAACGACCAGTCGTATGATGAAGAAGCTGGTCCAACTTTCAAACATTGACAGTATCGCAAATCAAGACCATTGCTAAGCATATATGAATCATGCACATTTTTTGAGTTGAAAATATATTCTCCAGAAACATTTGTATTTTTCACACCATGAAATTGCCTTCTCGGCTGTGTCTTCATGAATTTCTCCGTCTGCATTTCGAAATTCCTTATATTTTCTTTTGTTCCAAAATCAAACTCTTTCAACTTTTTCTGATACTCTTCCCTACTATATTGCTGATTAAATATACAATATTGCTTCATGTGGAGATTGATACAGCCGACACAATCCGAACAGCCGACTAGATCACGTGAAAACCAAACAGAATGGCACTCTGCGCAATTTTGTGAAAAAAATACTTGGTAGCATTTATTTATATTAGTAGATCCAAAACAAAGTTCCGAGTGGTTTAAAAAAGAACAATCAAATGACTGTTTGCCATCAACAACAGTATTCAAATATGCACAATCTTCACCACCGGTGATGCGAAAACAGAGATAACAATCTTTACACTCTGAAGCTGCGTTGCAATAATCGCTGCGAACCATTCTTGAATGCTCAGTAGCCAAGGAAGCATGTGGCACTTCCAACATAAGCTCTTTAAATTGTTCAAGAAATGGTCTATTCCAATCAATTTCTTTGCCATAACTTTTTGGATCCCATTTGTCTCCCCACCAGATGTCTTGACGATAAACTTTATACGGGGAATCAGCATGATAAGCACTAAATATCATCTCTCCAGTAAAATCACATTTTCTTTTGTAAAGAATTCTATATCCCTGCCAATTCATTCTGCGTACCATTCTACATGCGGGGCACCATGTCGGCGGCGGCACTTTGATTTTTTCATAAAAATTAAAATCTTCCGGCTCTACAATAAAATTGCCTTTACAGTTCTGACACACCACATTTTGTGATTTATACTCCATAACTTTTTACAGCCTGCCCCGTACGAAGCTTTGCTTTCGTTCGGGGTTTTGACAATTTTTAGTTTCTTGATTCATAAATTCACCTCACCCCTTTCTTTCCCCTCTCCTTGGCAAAGAGAGGGCTAGGGAGAGGTCTTTTCCTCTAAACTTTTCGCGGCAATATTAATAGAGTTACTAACTTCGACAAAGTCTGGCAATTCTTCTATAGATTTGATGCCCATATAGGAGAGAAGTTCAAAACTCGGGCGATAAATGTAGCGCCGAGCGTCTTTGGGGTCGGTGATTTTTTCTACTAGCCCTCGGATAGACAGCGCTCGCAAAGTAAAACTCGAATTCACTCCCCTTATATAATCAATCTCCGCCCGGCTCACTCCATTTTTATACAGCACGATCGAGAGCGTCTCCAGACTCGCCTTGGAAAGATCTTTATTCAACTCTTCTTTTTGTAAATTTTCAATCAGATCAGACAACTCCGGTGCTGTGCCAAGCATAACTTCCTTTTCTTTTTCCAGCAATACAATTCCTCTCTCTTTTAAATTTTCTTTTAATTTTTCTACGGCTTCGTTTATTTCCGCCTCGCCCACTTTTAAGACTTCCGCCAGGCGCTTGCGAGACATCGGCTCCCCTTTCCAAAACAAGATAGCTTCGATTTTTGATTCTAAATTCATATCTCTTTACTAATAATAATATCCCCTTTATCAATCTCTTGCGCAGCATCCACAATCCCCTGTCGGACAAGTTCTAGTAATGCCAAAAATCCTACGATCGCGGTTACTTTCTCTTCGCGAGTAACTATTTTCCCATGCAAATCTTTGAAGCTCATTTTAATTGAACTTTTTATTCGTTCAGTAAGTCGGTCTATCATTTCTTCGATGCTGATAACTTTTTGTACTTCCACTTCAGGCAGAAATATTTTCTTAGGCATCGCGTCCAACACTTCGCGAGCGAAACCCATCATGCTACTTTTGGTAATTTGCTCATCTGGCAAAAATACCAGGACATTGCTCTTTCGCTCGAGCGGCGCAAAAACTATTTTTTCCCCGAACATATTTTTTATATTGCTTCCCAATTTTGTAAAAAGTTCATAAAGTCGCAACCGTTCTTCCAGACTTTTTATATCCCCTTCTTCTTCTCTGGTCAGGTCCAGATTTGGCAGAAGTGATTTCGATTTGATTAAAATCAGAGTTGAAGCCACTACCACGAAACTAGCAATTTCCGCCGGTGCAATCGAACCAGAGCCGCCCAATTTATTCATATACTGGAGGTAGTCCTCCGTCACGGTCGCAAGCGTTACATCATTGATAAAAAGTTTGCGTTTTTCTATCAATTCTAAAAGTAACCTAAACGGACCTTCAAAACCGACTGTTTTTATAGTATAACTCTGCTGATTTTCGCTTTCCATCCTTATATGCTAACATTTCTTTATGCAAAAGAAAAATAACAAAAAAAATCCGCAAAGTGTCCGGCTGTTAAAAAATGTCATCCCTATCGAGTACGATATTCAATTGCGCCCGGATTTGAAGAATTTTACTTTTGAAGGCGTTGAGACCATAAACCTTTCTGTTTTGAAACCGACAAAGATATTAACTCTACATTCCAAAGAATTGGAAATCGAAACTGCCGAAGTCGGACTTAGGCAAGGTAAAGTCTTCGCCAAAATTTCTTACAATAAAAAAAATGAAACTGCAACTTTTGTTTTTCCGAAAATTATTTCAGCAGAAAAAAACCGAAAAATAAAATTAACTCTTGTCTTTAAAGGCATCCTAAACGACAAAATGCGCGGATTTTATCGAAGCAAATATAATGTCCGAGAAAAAGAGTATTACATGGCTACGACCCAGTTTGAAGCCACGGACGCCAGGCGCGCCTTCCCCTGCTTTGACGAACCAGCGCACAAAGCCGTCTTTAATGTTTCTTTAATTATTCCAAAAGGCAAAACCGCTATTTCCAACACTTTGCCGGTTTCTGTCTTGGAACACGAAGCAGGTTACGAAATTGTAAAATTCTCGCCGACACCTAAAATGTCCACTTACCTTCTCGCCTTCCTGATCGGTGATTTTGAATATATTGAATCTAAAACAAAAAATAATATCCAAGTGCGCGTCTTCACTACTCCCGGAAAAAAACACCAAGCGGAGTTTGCCCTCGACTGCGCCGTGAAAACTTTAGAATTTTACGAAAAATATTTCGGCATCGCTTATCCCCTGCCCGTTCTCTATATGATCGCCATTCCGGATTTTACTTCGGGTGCGATGGAAAACTGGGGCGCGATTACTTATCGCGAGAGTGCGCTATTGGTGGATGAAGATCACTCGTCGCTAGGAAATAAACAATGGGTCGTCTTGGTCATCGCCCACGAGATCGCGCACCAATGGTTCGGCAACTTGGTGACGATGGAATGGTGGACGCACCTGTGGCTCAACGAAGGTTTTGCTTCATATATTGAATACCTGGCTGTGGACAAACTTTTCCCGAAATGGGACATTTGGACGCAATTTTCTACCAATGAACTCGGCACTGCGCTCCGACTCGACTCTCTCCTCCACACCCATCCGATTGAAATTCCAGTGCACCATCCGGATGAAATCGGCGAAATATTCGACGAAGTTTCCTATTCCAAAGGCGCCGCCGTCATCCGCATGCTGGCAGACTATTTAGGCGAAAAAGATTTTCGAGATGGGCTAAGATATTACCTAAAAAAGCATAGCTATAAAAATACCGAAACCGTCCATCTCTGGCAGGCTTTTGAAAAAATTTCTAAAAAACCCGTTGCCAAAATAATGCATAATTGGATAAGCAAAGGCGGCTATCCGGTCGTCAAAGCGAGCATGGTAAATAACAAGCTAAATTTATCGCAAGAGAGATTTTTTGCTAGTCCAATTTCAAAAGCAAAAACTAAAGATAGGACAGTTTGGCAAATACCTATTCGAAATTCGTCGAAGGTACAGTTTTTACGAAACATTGCGCAGGCTGACGAGCCGAGCATAGCAAAAAATCAGCAGATTTTTATGCGTGTTGGGAAAAAACTTGTACCGAGAAAGAATTTCGAATGGCTAAAAATAAATTTCGGCGAAGCGGGATTTTATCGGACTGCTTATTCTCCCGAACTTTTGGAAAAATTAAAACTGCCAGTCGAAAAAAAATTACTATCTGCTCGCGACCGGCTCGGCATCATCCGCGACCTTTTTGCCCTGGCCGAAGCCGGCACTATCCCAACGACGGACGCCCTTGAATTTTTATCTGCTTACAAAAACGAAGACAATTATACTGTTTGGCTAGAAATTGCGCTTGGTTTGGGACGACTCGAAACACTCTTGGCTCGAGAAAATCATAAAGGTAATTTGAATAAAGTTATTCTTGAATTATTTTCACCCCTTTTCGCGCAACTTGGTTGGAATAAAAAAGAAAAAGAGCTTCACACAGATACATTACTACGTTCACTGGTCATCTCTAGACTTGGAAGATCAGGACATAAAGAAATCATAACACAAGCAAAAAATAAATTTATCACCGGCAAGATTCATGCAGATATTAGAGGAGCTATATATACGACTGTGGGATCCTCGGGCGGTATGAAAGAATATCAAACTTTCATAAAAAAATACCGAGAAGAAACATTGCATGAAGAAAAAAACAGAATGGGCGGAGCTTTGGGAGATTTCCGTGATCCAAAAATATTACAACTCGCCTGCAAATTTGCCTTTTCAGAAAGCGTTCGCAAACAAGACACCATCGGCATTATTTCGTCAGTCGGAACAAATCCCCTCGGCCACGACATCTGGCTTAATTTTGTGAAAAAGAATTGGAAAACGCTCGTCACCCGCTATGGCGACGGCGGACACACCCTCCAGAGATTGGTCAAAGCCATCTCCGGCAGCGCCGAAGAGAAACATTTAAAATCATTTAAAAAATTCTTCGCAACTCACGATGCCCCGGGAGCCAAGCGCGCGATTCAGCAAGTCCTTGAACGCCTCGAGGGTAATATTGCGTGGTTGAAAAGGGATGGAAAAAAGATAAAAGAGTTTCTGGAAAATAACGCGGCGCCGGGGAGGTAAAACCACCCGGCGCCTTCACATCAAATCCCTAGTAACTGCGGTGATTCCGAAACCACCAATCTACTAGCGGACGGAAAACCAAAACCAGGAACAGAAATCCAACATAGAGCCAGCATGTAAATGGACTCTCGCTGAATTCCACCTGGATTGATTTTACCCACGTAGGTTTTTTCATACTCCAATAACTTTGAGTTATCTTGCTCTACGCCTCAGGTTGCTAGCCCAAAGAGAGCCAGAGTCGAAAGAGGAACCTTAAGAATAAGTCTGCCATATAGCAACACTTTTGTCAACCTATCCCCCCGAATTCAGGTATGGATTTTGGGTAAAATAATTATCTCAACCTCATTCTTTACTTTACTTGACGAAAGTACTTTAGTTTGATAAAGTAGAGGAATATAAGCATGGGTAAAGGAACAAATGATAATACAAGGGTAAAAACTGTCCGATTGATCAAAGAAATCGGGTCGGATACGGATTGGTACACCAAAGAAAATAAGCAGCTGGTGGCTGGTATTTTGGCGCTCCAAAATGAAAACGAGGCCAAAAGATTCCTGCGCGACCTAATGACTCCGATCGAGATCAAAGAATTTTCCAATCGTTTAGAAGCCGCTCGCCTGCTTTCGGAGGATATGCAATACAATGCCATAAGCGAAAGAACCGGCCTGTCCTCGTCCACGATTGCCCGTATTGCCAAGTGGCTCGGCGGATCTCTCGGCGGGTATCGCTTAGTTTTAGCTCGTCTATCAAAGCATCCTCACAACCGAACTAGAGAGTCGGTTGGTGATCGTATTTGATTTTTCTATCAATAATGCAATTACAAACGGGCTCTCGAGTTGAGTGTCCGTTTTTCGTTGCCGTGATTGCGGATGAACGAAAAATTGTTCTTTGTGTGGTGGCACATTGACAACTGAATAGTTAACCAAAAAATGAAAGGAAAGTGCGCATCACTTTTTCGGTGACAAGCAACAATAGAAAGGAAAAAATGAAAAAATACACTATTCCCCCCAATCTCTTACTTTACTTCATCCTCGGTGTGCCTTGTTTCTTCTTAGCGGAAGGAATGATGTACATCTTCTACGATCATGCAGGAAAAGTTCCACCATTGTGGGCATTTGCTGTGGCATTAATCCTGTCTACATTTCTTCTTCTGTTCTCCCTCGCTATCTTGTTTTTTCTCTTTGCCATCTTTTATGCCATTTGCTGTGGCATGATCGTTTGGATCGGAGAAAAATTGAAGCCCTGCGAAAAATCACCAAACGGAAGACACAAATGGGAAGAAGTTGAGGAAGATCGCACAAGGAGAACAGACTGGGGCTGTATCCCTGGCACATACTGTGCTCATTGTGGAGAAAGGAAAAAGGCCTAAATCGCGCTGGCCACGCAACATCTGGGCGGAGATCGTCTGAAACACGACCCGCCCTTTTTGATTTCACCTAACTACAAAATACCATAATAGCAACGGCCGTTGCTATTATGGTATTTAATCTTTTTTACTTAATTTTAGTTATGCGCTTCATTAACTAAAAATATCACATAGAAAACCTACGCTCCTTTGTCTTTGAGCGCATCGGTTAAGAGACCCGCTTGCAGAGCGAAGGCTTGCTCGGCGTCTTTGACTCCGGTCTGCAGGGTTAATTCTTTCGTTAAAATGCGAGCAATATGTTGAGTTAATTGTTCGTCATTTTTCTGGTAGGTGCGATAGAGAGGATGATCAAGATTAATATAAATGACACCGCTTGCAATCATGGATTCATCATCTCCGCCCAAATGTTCCAGACGCACCGCGATGTCTAGATTGGCGACTTTCAGCGTCCGCACCACAGATTTGTTTCCTAAAATGGCGCTTGGCCTCCCTCTCCCTTTTTTCTTTTCTTTATTCTCTGCAAGCCGTTTTTGAATTTCTGGATCAAGATTGGTTTGGAAATCTAAAAACTCTGCTTTGGAAATTTCATAACCATCGCTGGTTTTAGAAAATTCAGATAAAGCGGCTTCGCCCATCGGCACCTGAACTCCCGGAAAGGCATTTTTAAAATTTTTCATGGCTTTTCCTATTTTAAAAAGAGCGTCTTTGAGCACTTTGGAGGCCTGAATATTGGCTTTAACATCTCCTTCTTGCCGCAGGATGTGCAACACTTTGGCTATTTCTTTTTTTATTAAATCCGAAAAAATAACATACTCTGGTGTATCTCGCAAAAAGTCATCCCGACTGCTGGTAATAGGCAAGAAGTCGGCGTTGATTTTGCCGGTAATTCTAGTTACGCCCCATTTGCGAGAAGTTTCCAATCCGAAAGTTTCGTATTTCACCAAGACACCTTTAACTAAAACAGCGATGCCTATTTTCTCGCTTCTGTGATTGACTGGGCTTACAATAATTTGTCCGCTCACGATGCCGTATGGAGTAATATGATGGAAAGGCAATTGTCTTCCTACGACAATATTGTCAGTAACCTTTTCTCCATTCAAAAATACCGAGAAGTTCGGCGTGTTGATCGGTGTGCGTTCAGCCAAATAACGACGGACTTTCGGCAATTGAAATTGACTGTCAACATTCCGTAAGATAATAATGGTACCATTGCCCTTGGCTGTGTTTTTCGTCAGTATATCTATGTTGACGTGCCAGTCTTGGTGCCGTGACCAAACTTCTTTGTCAAACACTAATCGCGCTCGAAAATCTCCCCGCTCCGTTTCCACAATAAATTCCTTACAACTAGACAACACCGCGAATTTACCAATACCAAACTCACCTATTCTTTGTCTGCTAAATATCGGGCTTTTTTCGTGATCTTTTTTAAACGAAGAACCAATGGTAAAATACTGACCCAAACCTTTTTCATCCATGCCGCTGCCATTATCGGCAACAGTTATGGCGTCGGGTAAAATATCAATTCTTACTTCTGTCGCATCGGCATCGTAGGCGTTATTTACCAACTCGCGCAAGAAACTCATTTTTTCTGTATAGAGTTTTTCGCCAATAGTCACTAAATGACTTTTATCGATAGTAATGGGAATGTGTTTTTGTTTACTCGTTTCTAAATTTTCCATACAAGCAGTGTAGTGAAACTACTTAAAAAATCAAGCTGAAATTTTTTTAATTATACGCATCAATTTTGGCGGCCATGATGAAATCATTTTCGGACAGTCCGCCGATGGCGTGCGTAGTAAGTTCTAGGAGGACTTTGTTGTAATGAATGTGAATGTCTGGATGATGGCCTTCTTCTTCGGCTATGTCGGCAACTCTCTCCACAAAATTTATCGCTCCGATGAAATCCTGAAATTTAAATTCTTTGGAAATCTTTTTAGCGTCTTGGTCTAATGCCCAGCCCGGAATTTCATCCAAATAATCTTGTGCATCTGCTCTGCCAAGCGGTTTGATATTTTTATCCTCGCACGGTACACATTTTTTCTTCAACAAATTTTTTTTGTCAGTCATATTTTTGTTACGTAATTAAATACGTAATTAATTACGTAATGCTTTCACGCAACCTAGCAATCTGGTAAATACTAAAAACCAACACGATCGCCGCGAGCCATTGAGACGGAGCTAGAACAGTATGGTTGACGATAAAATCTAATAAAATGGCAACAAAAGGAAACGTCAGTTCCAGAATGGTAGAAATATGCACCGGGGTTTTAGCCAGCCCTTTGTAATAAATCAAAAGTGCCACCATGCCGGTCGAGACAGCAATAAGCGCCAGTAATCCAAATTGCGAAGTAGTCGGCGCGGATAAACTCGATCCCTTGCCAAACAAAAAGAGGACAGGCAGAGCGACTATTATTGTGACTAAAAATCTATAAAAAGTACTAACTTTAAAATCCACCCCGTTAGAAGTAGCCGCGCCGCGGTCCGAAGGACTCGCGGCAAAGTCGCGAGCGCGACTTCTAACGGGGTCCACTTTTCCTAAAAGCATTTTGGAAAAGGTGGTGGAAGAGCCCCAGGCAAATGCGGCACCGAGCGCATAGAGCGCCGCAATCAGAGTCTCTTTGCCTCCCCCGCCAGCCGAGAAATCAACATATCCATTTTTGAAAGTTACGAAATAAGCGGCAATGATGGCGAGCACGGCCCATTTGACATATCGCTGATCGAGTTTTTCCTTCAAAAAAATTCTGGCCGAAGTGATGGCAAAGATTGGCTGAAGTTTCTGCAACAAAAAGACGACGGATATGGTAATAAAATGCACTTTGCCGAGCGCAGTCGTAAACCATAAAGTCCCGAAAAGCCCGCTTAAAATCGCGATCAAAACTACCAGCCACCATTCGCGCTTGGTTAATTTTGTGCTAAAAATATATTTGTGAACAAAAGGAAACAAAAGCGCTAGACCAATCAAGTGCTCGAAGAATATTATGGTAATCGGCGGCAGCGTATACAAATGCTGGCGAATCAGCCCATCAAAAGCCCAGAGAGTCGCGGCAATAAGAATAAAAATTGGACCGGTGTAATTTTTTAACATTTTTCTATATCTTTTTTTATTTGAATAATCAATTCCTGTTCAGTGTCGAATTTTTGATATTTTCTCAAAAATTTTTTTGTTTGGAGTATCACTGTCTTTCCATATGCATCTCCTTCGTAACCTATAAGATGTGCCTCTATTCTATCACGAGGCCCTATTACAATTCCAGCTCTGTACTCTACACCATCTAGCGCAACAACTCCAGCATATACTCCCTCCGGCGGAAGCTCTTTAGTCTGTGTTTTTAAATTCACCGTCGGAAACCCAAGTTTTCTGCCATATCCGTCGCCTTTTATCACAATGCCCGAAATTGTGTAATTCATTAAAAAAATTATTTCACCAATTTTATCCCAAGCTCTTTCAACTGTTTGTCGGTAATGGACGCAGGCGAACCCATCATTAAATCCCTGCCTTCTCCGGTTTTTGGAAAAGCGATAACTTCGCGAATATTTGGTTCATTTTGCAAAATCATCACGATTCGATCAATGCCCGGGGCAAAACCTCCATGCGGAGGCGCACCAAAAGTAAACGCTTCGAGCATGTGTCCAAATCTTTTCTGTTGCTCTTCTTCGGAAATCTTCAGTAAATCAAACACTTGCTTTTGAATGGCTCTCTCGTGAATTCTAATCGAGCCGGAAGATAATTCATAGCTATTTAAAACTAGATCATAAGCGTTAGCTCTAATTGAAAACATATCTTCCCCTTTTATAAATTTTTCTTTATCTTCTTCTTTGATTGAACAAAATGGATGATGCACAGCTTGAAGTTCTCCTTCTTTCGTTTTCTCAAACATCGGGAAATCTAAAACCCACACAAAAGCAAGCTCGTTCGGATCATTTTTATTTACCCGCATATCCGGTTTGTCGGAACCATATTTTTTCATTGACTCGGCATAAGAGATTCTAGGAAAAGGAATTTTGGAAATCTTTTTCTCAGGGTAAACATTCTTTACCAGTTCAATAAACATGGCTTCTGTGTATTCGAGCACCTCTTCTTGGGTGACAAAAGAAATCTCGAAATCTAATTGGGTAAATTCAAGTTGTCTGTCTCCTCTTGTATCTTCGTCTCGCATGCAACGCGCAATTTGAAAATATTTCTCAAAACCAGCTACCATACAAAGTTGTTTAAATTGCTGAGGCGATTGCGGTAGCACATAAAATTTTCCATTAAAAAGTCTGGATGGAACTACATACTCGCGAGAACCTTCCGGCGTGCCTTTCATTAAAATCGGAGTTTCAATTTCAATAAAACCGTTTTTGTGCATATAATCGCGAAAGAAAGAAATAATTTTGTCTCGCATACGAATATTTTTTTGCATCCTTTCCGTGCGCAAATCAAGATATTTGTATTTCATTCTCAAATCCTCATTGATCCCGATAGTGCTTTCAGTGATTTGAAAAGGAGTCGTTTCCGCCTTATTTAAAACTTCTATCTGAGTGACTTCTAGTTCCAGATCGCCATTTAACACTTCAGCCTTTATATTTTTCTCCGGACGCTTGTTTACCTTGCCGGTAATTTTTAAAACCCACTCCGGCCTGATCTCTTTGACTAAACTTTCCGGCGAAGAATTTAAGAAGCCGTGGGTTCCCTGTCCTTTGTCTCCGAGGGCGAAGGCGGGAAAATTCTTTGACGGAAAGTTTTTACCTGGCAAAGCCACACATTGCACCTTGCCGGTCATATCCCGCATATCAAAAAAGATCATTTTCCCCTGATCCCTCCTCACATCCACCCATCCGGCGATGATGACTTCTTTACCGATATGTTCTTTAAGGTCTTTGATATAAATTCTGTTTCGCATTGTGAAATTATTTTAGCATAAGTTTAAAAATAAAAACAGCATGTGTGGAGAACAATCTCCACACATGCTGTTCGATGCTGTTACTTCTTCTTTTTCTTTTTTAGCCATCGCGGACTAACTGGGGCAACTGCCATTTTTGCCCTTTGGCGAGCCAAGATGGCTTGCATTTGGTTAACTAATTCAACCACTTCCAAGTGGTTGTGATCAACGAAACCATTGCTCTTTGACATATAGTTTGACCTTTTTTTTGATTTGGGAACACATCCACCCCCTCTAAACAAGAACACCAGCCATTTAGAGGGCTGGTGTTCGAGTTGTAAATTTTTGTTTAAGAGATTTTTTACAGCGCAAATATCAGCCTTCTAAGACTTTTCGTAAAGCTGAAAAAGAAATAATTATTTGCTTGTATGTTTTTATTCACATATATAAGATAGCATACTCATCCATAAATGCAAGCCCGAACAAAAAATCAGCAGCGTTTGTTCCTTTCGGACGCTGCTGGTTTGATAAAACTACCAATCATCTTGCGTGGATTTACCACCCCGGAGGGCGGGAGGATGAGTCCCTCTCACCCTCGAATTTCCCTGTCCCGCATTTTAGACACTGGAACAAGGCCGGCGCCTTAGTTGATTTTGTGGAAGAGATTTTTTGCCAGTCGGTGAACGACTGGCATTCTGAGCAGAATTTTTTAGTTATCACTTCTGGGTCACGACTTGATGAACCAGTTTCATATGTTGGGTTCCACATAATTTCTATTCCTTTACTTGAAATCACTTGCATAGGTAGATCCCTTCACCTCTGAATTTTTGTTTTAGAAGTTTTCAGAAACTCCATTCCCTGTCAAAGAACAAAAAATGACGCTCATGCGCCACTTAATGGATTCCTTATGAATTAATTGCTAGTAGCTAGGTTCTAGTAACTAGAAGAAATACACAAACAGGCGCAAAAGCTGAAAAAACCAAAAAACATAAGCCTTTTGCGCCCCGCCAAGATTTATTTGATAATTTGTCTATCTTATTATATTTATTCAATATCATCATACTAGTATGCTAGTATGGATAAAAAATAAAAGCAAGGGCGATAATGACCTACCTGGGGATAACCCCAAACTAGAGCAAAGCTCGGTACGGGGCAGGCGCTATCACCATACTAGTATGCTGATATGTGTCCGATCCTACTTGAGAAATTTCAGAGTTCGTCTAAATCCTCCGTCTTTCTTGCGCATTTCCCGAGACCCGCGGGTGACAGTGACCACCCCTAGATGCAGGTCCCCTGCTATAGACCCCTGATGCTCCCCTTTCGCCAGACGCTTCACTATTTGCCAGCGCACGCCGATATTTTCAAATTCATGGGGTGTCAAAATATCTTTAATAAAATCATCTAAAAGACTTTTATCTTTTGAAATTTTGTAAATCACCTCCAGGACTTCTTTTTTATATTGTTCGGAATTGTTTTTCACATTACTTTAATTTTTGTATCACCATACTAGTACGCTGATACTCCACCGCTAAAATTTTTAGTAAACATTTACCCCAATCTTTTCTCGCACTTCTTCCATTTTTTTGGCAGCGATTTTTTTGGCTTTTTCGCCGCCTTGTTTGAGGATGGCAAGCGCTTTTGGGAGATCTTTTTCAAATTCTTTGCGCCTCTTGCGTAGCGGCGCAATAAATTTCTCCAAGTCTTCGATCAGAAGCTCTTTCAGTTCTTTATACTTCCCTGCCTTGCTTTCATATAGCGGTAAAAGCTCGGACGCTGGGCGAAGGAGGTTGTGGATGGCGTAAACATTTTTGGGAATTCCTTCACTCGAATCGGTGACAATGCTCATCACGCACTTTTTTATTTCTTCGTATTCGGCAAAAAGCGGGATGGTATTGTTGTAACTTTTTGACATCTTGCGTCCGTCGGTTCCCGGCACAATTGCCACATCTTTCATAATCATCGCTTCCGGTAATTTAAAAAACTGACCTCCCTCCCCGTACGTACGATTAAATTTCTCCGCAATATCTCGCGCTATCTCCACATGCTGTTTTTGATCTGCCCCCACCGGTATCAAATCCGGGCCATACAGTAAAATATCTGCCGCCATCAAGACCGGATAATTAAAAGTGCCGACATCAATTTCTTTATTTTTCATCTGCGCATCTTTGAAGGCATGCGCTCGCATTAGGTATGGCATCGTAATCATAGTATCGAAAATCCAACAGAGCTCGGTGTGTTCCGAAACATCGCTTTGCTTGAAAAAAGTTACCTTCTTCGGGTTAAGACCCAAAGCCAAGTAATCGAGCACCACCGCTTTAATATTCTCCGTCATTTCTTTCGAATTTCGCACCGATTTCATCGCATGATAATCCACAATCAAGGCATAGACTTCGTACTCGTCCTGCTGACCCAACAATTGCCGAATCATGCCGAAATAGTTGCCGATATGTGGTTTGCCGGAGGGCTGAATACCTGATAATAATATCTTTTTTGACATGTAAATATAATAACATATTTGTCCCCATTTTAGTAACAACTTTACACACTTTTACGCTTTGACAATTTTTTCCTTGTGTTAGAATGGCTTTAATGAAAGCAAAAGATTTGAAGAAGAAAGAACTTCGCCTTCCGCCTCAGAGCATTGAGTCCGAACAAGCGGTCTTGGGTTCAATCATGCTCCGCAAGGATGCCATGCACGAAGTGGAAGACATAGTCTCGCCGGATTCTTTTTACGTGGAAAAACACAAGAAAATTTTTCAAGCGATGCTAGATCTCTCTCTTAAAAATGAGCCGATTGATATGCTTTCTCTTTCGACCAAGCTCGGGGAACAAAAATTGCTCGAGGCCGTCGGCGGCAATGTTTATCTCGCCGAAATAGTCAACGTCGTCCCCTCTTCGACCAACATCAAGCACTACGCGAACATTGTGCAGAAAAAATATGTTCTCCGAAGTTTGATCGAGGCCGCTGATTATGTATCAGAACTCGCTTTCGAAGAAGGCGATGACCATATGGACGACATTTTGGATATGGCCGAAAAGAAAATTTTCAGCGTTGTCTCTTCCCCAAAGAATCAAAAATTTGTAAACTTAAAAGACGCCTTGCCAGAGGCCTATGAGCGACTGGAAAAATTGCACGAAAACAAAGGCATGCTGCGTGGACTGCCGACCGGCTTCCGGGATCTGGACAATATCCTTTCCGGTTTGCAAAAATCCGACTTGGTAATTATTGCAGCGAGACCTTCCATAGGTAAAACCACTCTGGCACTCGATATCTCGCGGATGACTGCCACCACGCATGGAAAATCGGTGGTTATATTTTCTCTGGAAATGTCTTCGCAACAACTTGTAGACCGCATGCTCTCCGCTGAGAGCCGAGTTAATGCCTGGAACTTGCGCACTGGACGTCTATCTTCAGATAAAGAATTTTCGCAGCTGCGAGATTCGCTCGACAAGCTCGCCAAAGCAAAAATTTATATCGACGACCAACCAGGGAATTCGATCGTTCGCATGAAAGCCCTAGCCCGTCGACTCAAAGCTGAAAAAGGTCTTGACCTCATCGTCGTAGATTATTTACAGCTCATGACTACTTCCAAAAATTATGATTCGATGGTGAATCAAGTGACTGAAATCAGCCGATCGCTGAAAAGCCTGGCCAAAGAGCTGGATGTGCCGGTCTTGGCCCTCTCCCAGCTCTCCCGCGCCGTAGAATCGCGCGGCGGGAAGCCCAGACTCTCCGACTTGCGAGATTCGGGTTCGATCGAACAAGACGCGGACGTGGTGATGTTCCTGCACCGCGATGACAAAGGCAAAGATGAATCTGAAAAAACCAATATCGTGGAAATTTTGATTGAAAAACACAGAAATGGCCCGATTGGAAAAATAGAACTTTATTTCGACGAAAAGACTACGACCTTCCAAACTTTGGAAAAAAGCAACTTGAGCGAATTCGCCCCGGCTAAAGTCAAAGGAGATTTGGATGATTTTTAATGCTAGAATCAAGGGAAGGATCCCGTACGAAATCTTGCTAAAAAAGTTTCGCATATGTGGATAGGTCAATTTATTAAGTTTAAGAAATTTCGTACGGGATGGATATAATAGACAAACTGGCTGAAGTTTTCAAGGAATTTCCAGGGATTGGAGAGAGGCAGGCCAGGCGTTTTGTGTATTTCTTGATGTATAAAAATCCGACCTACTCCGAAAATCTAAGAGACCTAATTTCTGAATTGAAAAAAGATGTAGCGCAATGCCAAGAGTGTTTTAGATTTTTCATCTTAGGCAACAAGAAAGAGAAACTATGTGATATTTGCGCAAACACGAACATAGACTTTTCTATTCTGATGGTAGTTGAAAAAGATTCTGATTTGGAATCTGTCAAAAAAAGTAGGGTTTACAATGGAAAATATTTTGTCCTGGGCGGACTCGTGCCGATCGTGGAGAAAAATACCAAAAGCAGAATTCGAATTGAAGAATTGAAAAATAAAATAAAAAAAGAAGAGAAAAATTTAAAAGAGATAATTCTAGCGTTTTCTTTGAGCCCACAAGGCGATCATACGGATTCGTATGTGAGAGAGCAAATCAAAGATCTAGCCGAAAAGCAAAAAGTAAAAATCTCCTCGCTCGGCAAAGGCCTCTCCACCGGCACCGAACTCGAATATTCCGACAACGATACGCTCAAAAATGCATTAAAAAATAGGCAATAAATTTCATACTTATTTATTTTTAACTAGAACGAGAAGTTGATTTTATAAGTTGATGTGATATGATGCTTATATGAATCAAGAAGAGATTGTAGAATATTGGATAAAAGCTTCTGATAGTGATTTTGAATTGTCAAAGAATCTTTTTAGCAACAAAAGATTTTCTTATTGTCTTTTCTTCGTCCATCTTTCCACAGAAAAATTACTGAAGGGTCTGATCGTGCATAAAACTTCAAATCCCGCACCATATGAACACAATCTTGTTCGTTTAGCAGAGGCTGCCGGTATTAAATATTCAGAGGAACAACTTGCAGTGAAATTATGACCTGGGGAGTTTTAGTTTAATAACTTAGGCAAAGGCCTCTCCACCGGCACCGAACTCGAATATTCAGACAATGATACGCTCAAGAATGCGTTAAAAAATAGGCAATGAATATAAATTATAAAGAAACGTTAATAGAAGCAGCTCACGCTGGAGGTGAAATCTTAAAAAAATACTTCGGCCAAACTTTGAATTTGATAGAAAAATCAACTGCGTCAGATTTTAAAACTGAAGCGGATATCGGATCAGAAAGCGCAATTTTGACAATTTTAAGAAATAAGTTTCCAAAATATAATATTCATTCTGAAGAAGAAGGAAAATTTGATAATGGTTCTGAATACACGATAATCGTAGATCCACTAGACGGAACAAATAATTTCGTCTTGGGGATTCCTAATTTTTCTGTCTCCATTGCAGTTGTTAACAATAAAGAAACCATTGCAGGAGTTATATATCAGCCGATTTTAAACCAAACTTATTTTGCGGAAAAAAATAACGGCGCGGAACTAAATGGTAAAAAAATAAATGTAAGCAATATCATTGACCCGAACAATATGACGATATCCTATAACTGCGGTTATAAAACTGACCGAAATCGAGTAGCTTTTGCTATAAACAATTTAATAATATCCAAGCACAAGAGGATAGTCTTCAATTGGTCGCCTTCGTATGATTATTGCCTACTAGCTTCAGGAAAAATTGAAGCAATCGTCACTGATCCAGGGACGGAAGTCTATGATTATACGGCTGGGAAATTAATAGCTCTCGAAGCCGGAGCGAAAATAGTATATCTGAATAAAGAAAAATCTGGCGATAATTTTATTTAAAGCAACAGCGATGAAACCAATAAATATATTTTAGGCATTCTCAAAAACACGCTAAAAAATAGGCAGTAAAAGAAATACACAGGAGTTTCCTATGTACATAGTATGTACATAGGAAACTCCTGTGTTATAATCAAGGTATGGCTCTAAGAAAACAAACTTTCGTTCCAGGTGAATATTATCATTTATATAATCGTGGTACCGAAAAAAGAATAATCTTTCTAGACGAGCAAGACTATCATCACTTCTTGTTTTTGATGTATATTTGTAATACAGAAAAAAGTATAACGTTAAGAAGTATTGGAAATGGAGAATTTTTTGAACGCGGAGAAACAATTATTGATATTGGATCTTTTTGCTTAATGCCTAATCATTTTCATATACTTGTTCATGAAAAAATAGAAAGCGGTATTTCAACATATATGCGAAAATTAATGACTGGATATTCAATGTATTTTAATAAAAAATATAAAAGAACTGGAAAATTGTACGAGGGAGTTTTTAAATCAATTCATGCAAATAAAGACACATATTTAAAATATCTTTATTCATATATGCACCTAAATCCAGCTAAATTAATAGATAGTAAATGGAAAGAAAAAAGAAATAAAACGGTAACAGAGCTTTTAGAATATGTATTTAAATATCCATACTCCAGTTTAAAAGAATATGAAAGTGAAAAATTTAAAATTCTAAATCCTGCAGTGTTTCCTGTTTATTTTAAAAACCCAATTGATCATAAAAAAGAGCTTTTTGAATGGCTTGATATTGAGAATACATAGGAAACTCCTATGTATAGGGCACCGAACTCGAATATTCCGATAACGATACGCTCAAAAATGCGCTTAAAAATAGACAATAAATAGGATCTACTAACCTTCACCTAATTCCTTAGCTATGAACAGTCCAGATGCCTTTAGACATCCTCGTAGGAATGAGGATTTATTTTTGCGATTTTTCAATGATCGATACACTTTAGTCCTCAGCTGTGTGGAAC
>Ga0209541_10000661_pt1 | contig 68370 bp, 63 predicted proteins | sample RifCSPlowO2_01_FD_184027 | JGI IMG/M metagenome (GOLD analysis project Ga0209541, IMG submission 184027) | Groundwater microbial communities from Rifle, Colorado - Rifle CSP2_plank lowO2_0.1 (SPAdes) (version 2) | ecosystem: Environmental > Aquatic > Deep subsurface > Groundwater | place...
TAAAGACATTATAAGTGTTAAGAATTTGCTTGAGGATACAATAAACAGGGTGCGGGCAGGAGAAATGGATGTGCGGATAGCTAATGCTCTTGGCTTTTTGGCTAATCATTTTTTAGGTGCATTGCGAATGGAAAAGGATTGGGAACTTGAAAATCGCTTAGAGAAAATTGAGAAGCTGGTTTTAGAAAAAAGGACTTTTAGAAATTAATTATGAATAACTATGGACAACAAAGAGCATAGAATAAAAAAAATTGAGGAGTCATTGAATGTAAGTGACGAAATTATTGTGCCAATTATGACGGCAATAAAATTAGGGTGTAAAGGCAGAATGAGTAGAGAAGAATTTAACGAACTATCAAAAGAGATGCAGGAGGCAATAAGAACTAATAAGTATGGAGCTACAAGGACTGTTGCGCCCCCAGAGGGGTAGGTGAGCTATTTAAGCACCCTACGCGAGTCAAATTTTGGGCTGTAGGGGCTGTTTAACCTTGAATACAGGTCTTATGGGAAGTATAGGGAAAGATTGAGATTATGAGGGGTTGACACAAGGTATGGACTAGGTATATAGTTAAATCACTATGGAGAAATACCCTGACTATTCCACCAGGAAACAATTAGCTGAATTTTCTGACTTCAATGTTGAAACTATCAAAAAATATAGCGATCTGGGTTTATTGGAGTTTATTCCTGCCGTGAGGGGTGGTAATCGGCTTTATAAGACCATGGCTTCGTATAAACGACTAGAGTTGATAAAGAGATTGAAGGATAAAGGCTACAGTTTAAAAATGATAGCGAAGGTGTTGCCCAAGACTAAAATCGAAACTAAGTGGATTAAATAAATGATATGAAAAAAGCCGTCTATTATGCCCGTGTTAGTACGAGCCTCCAAGAAGAAAAGGGGACAATAGAAAGTCAGAAAACTGAACTGGTGAACCAAATTAAAAAAGATGGCAATATTCTAGTTCATGAATATATTGATAATGGTTGGAGCGGTGCGAGGCTAGATAGGCCTGCTTTGGATGACTTAAGGAAAGATATTAAGACCGATCTCTTTGAGGCGGTCTATTTTTTAGATTCGGACAGAATCGCAAGAGATGTTACCTATCAGAACCTTATCATTTCGGAGTTACTCAAATACAATAAGGAAATAATTATCAAAGGAAAAAATTACGTTCATAATTCAGAGAATAAATTTACCCTCACAGTACTGGGAGCAGTCAATGAGTTAGAAAAAGCCAAGATTGTTGAGCGATTTATGAGGGGCAGGAGGGAACAAGCAAGGCAGGGAGCCATCGTTGACTCCGGCGGCTTATTGGGCTACGACCATATAAAAAGGACAGAAGCCAAGCGAGGGTATTACAAAATTAATGAGAAGCAGGCTCAGATAGTGCGCTTCATTTTTCAAACGTATGCTTACACTAATGTCAGTATTACAGGGTTAATCAAGCTATTAGAAAAGAAAGGCTTTAAAACTGCTACTGGTAAAAGCTATTGGAAGAGTAGTGTGATACGAAGGATTTTAACCAACGAGAGTTATTATGGGGTGCATTATTTTAATAGAACGGAGAAGGTAGAGTCTCAGATAGCTAAAAATCGCTATGCTAAAAGTATGAAGACAACCACAAAGGTTAAGGATGAATCAGAATGGATTGCAATCCCTATCGAGCCAATTATCAGTAAGGAGTTATTTGGTGTGGTTCAGGCGAAGCTAAGGACAAATGCGAAAACCCTCAGAAACACCAATAATAAGTATTTCCTTGGTGGATTAATTAAGTGTGGCGTTTGTAGTCATACCTATTCGGGCGTTACTTGGAAAGGAGATAAATATTACCGTTGTAATTATAGAGATAAACTATATCACCATACTAATCTGGAAGAATTATTCAAGTGTGATAACCAATCAGTCAAAAGTCAACCAATTGATGAGATTGTCTCAGAAACAATTCTGGATAAGATTTTACAACCAGCTGTCATTAAACAGCATATAGACATTTTGAAAAATACTAAACAGGAAAGAGTTGCTACTTTGAAGAAACAGTTAGGGCAGGTTGATAGTAGAATTGGGTCTTTGGAAACAAAAAAGAAAAGGGTATTAGACCTTTATTCAGAGGGTGTCTTGGACAAAGACGGCTATGTTGAAAAGATTAAGGCGTTAGACGCTGAAAACATTAACCTTGAGACTGATAAAGAGGAATTGTCTAATAAGGTATTCTTACTAGAGAGACGAAAGCAGATCAGAAAGGATATTAATTATTTTTGCCGATTAGCCAAGAAAAGATATCAGAAATTGGATAGAGATGGCAAGATTAACTTCATTAAAAAGTTGGTTGACGAGATAGTCATTTTCAAAAATGAAACCGAGAAAAAGCTGATAATTAGGGGAATTTTGCCAGTTTTAGCAAACAACAATACTCTCTTACCTCAGTATTATACAGGCCATTGGCGTGGCGCTGGTTGGCGGCGGTACTTGGCCCAAGCCCGGCGAAATTTCCTTAGCCCATCGAGGCGTATTATTCCTTGACGAATTTCCAGAATTCCCCCGGCTGGTTTTAGAGAATTTGCGCCAGCCGCTTGAAGATGGTGTGATTTCCGTGTCACGGGCTTCCGGCACTTTGCAATTTCCCGCCAAATTTATTTTAGTAGCAGCTATGAATCCTTGTCCTTGCGGTTACCTGACTGATCCGGATCGAAACTGCAGTTGCTCGCCCAGTAACATTATTAAATATCAAAAAAGGATTTCCGGCCCGCTTTTGGACCGAATTGATTTGCATGTCGAAGTACCTAAAGTTAAATTTGATAAACTGACCAGCGACCAAACTAGCGAGACTTCGGCTGAAATTAGGAAGCGAGTAGAACAGGCTCGTGGGTTTCAGCAGACTAGATTTAAGGCAGTAAATATAATTACTAATTCAGAAATGTCCTCGCGGCAGGTGAAGGAGCTTTGCCAGGTTGATGATAAAACAGTTTCGCTGTTGCGGCAGGCGGTTAGCCAGCTCAATTTATCCGCCCGGTCTTATTTTCGAATTTTAAAATTAGCCCGAACAATTGCTGATTTGGCCGGGACAGAGAAGATAAAATTAGAACATGTGGCCGAAGCTTTGCAGTATAGACCTAAGGTGGAGTAATTTATTATTTTTATCAACTTACAGGCGAGGCTTCCACGCCTCGCCGTGGAAAATTCAATGATTAATTGTGAATAAAAAATTTAAAAATAAACCAAGACGAATTTATCTAGAGAGTCAAATTTATTTTGTTACCGTTAAAACTTTTTATAATCAGCCGATTTTTAAAAATAATAAAAATGCGACAATATTTTTATGGGCATTAAATTTTTTGAAACAAAGAGGAGATTTTGAATTGAGTGCCGGCGTATTATTATACGACCATTTTCATTTATTATTAATACCAATCAAGAAAAATATTTCCGAAATAATGCATGATTTGAAGAGTTATGTTGCAAACAGGATTAATTATAATCGGCGAGGCAGAGACGCCTCGCCTTTGGGGATAAATAATCAACATAATCATAGGCAAGGCCTCTGTGCCTTGCCGTTTGTAAAAATTTGGCAAAGTTCATTTTATTGCCACCTTATTTTATCCGAACAAGACCTGGAAAATCATTTCAATTACATTATCTGGAATCCGGTAAAGCATGGATATGTCGCCAGGTCAGAAGATTGGCCGTATTTATATGATTTACAGGCAGGGCTTCCACGCCCTGCCAATGGTAACGGCGGGGCTATAAAAGTGTCGAAAAACTTGACACTTTTTTAAGGCTGTGCTAATATATACTATTCGCAGAATGCGAGTATAGTTTAAACAAAAAAGGAGGTCGCCATGAAAAACAGCGCCCTTACTTTAGTGGAGTTGCTCGTTGTAGTCGCAATTATAGCCATTTTGGTGGCAATTGCCGTCCCGAACTTTTTGGAGGCTCAGGTACGGGCTAAAGTCAGCCGGTCGTATGCCGACATGCGTTCTATTAGTACTGCCTTAGTTGCCTATCGCGTTGATTCGAACAATTATCCACTCTCGGTTAACTTGAGTAGTGGAATAATTTTGTCTCACCTATTGAGATTAAAGCCTTTGACTACGCCAATTGCTTATTTAAGTAATGTCCCCAGTGATATCTTTAGGCCTTCAAGCCCATACAGCTATCTGGAAAAGTACGGTTGGCTAGCTACTAGCAGGTATTTTGGGGAAGCACCACCTCTGAGGGGTATTGAGATTGATTTTTTCCAAACTGGCAACTGGGTGCTGGCTTCAGTTGGTCCCGCTATCACCCGGCCTGATATGACAGATGGCTATGGGCCAGAAGACATCTATGATCCAACCAATGGCACAATCTCACTTGGCTCGCCGATTATTTTTGGACCTTGAGCAATCAAGCTGGTTGATACTTTGTATTGACCAGCTTTAAAATTTAAATTGAAAAATAGCCTTTATGGTGAGATAATAAAAATATGAGCAAAGATTTAACAGAGCAATTAGCAAACCTGGGTTTTACTGATCATCAGGCCAAGTTATACTTAGCTGGTTTAAAACTTGGCACTTGTTTGATGATACATTTATCTAAGGCGGCGAGAGTAAAGCGCAGCACTGCTTATTATGCCATTGAGGAACTGGAGAGAAGAAGGTTTTTTTCAACCAAAAAAATTGGCAAAAGAACCTATTATCTTGCCGCTTCACCTGATAAACTTGTTAGTATGACTTTGAACCGGCTTAAATTTGTGAGAAAAATATATCCTCATTTAAAGTCGATACAAAACAGCAAGTAATCCCATAGTGATATGGCTGGACAAAAAATAGATATTAAGTTATATTAATTTTATCTTAAATTAAGATTAGATAAGCTTATAAAACGATGAAGGTTCTAAAGTTTGGGGCAGTTTGGTGTCCGGGCTGCATTATCATGAAGCCTAGGTGGAAAAAAATTGAAGAAGAGCTAACTTGGTTAGAAACTGAGTATTACGACTATGACCAAGGCAAGGAAATGGTCGAGAAATATAACATTGGCAGAGACATTCCAGTCTTTGTTTTTTTAGATAAGGAAGGTCATGAGTTTGCCCGGATGAAAGGTGAGATTGATCGTAAAGACTTAATTAAATTTTTAGAAGAAAATAAGGACAAATAAATGTTAGAGATATTCTCAAAAAACACAAAAACATACGTCCCGATTTCATCGGGACTAAACACAAAAACAAAAAAGAATTTATCTTTGTGCTTTCGTGTTTTTTTGTTTTCGTGTGTTTTTGTTTTTTTAATAACATTGCCTAGTTTTGCTTTTGCCCAGGAACCACCGCCGGTTTATCTAACGCTTTTCTATGGCGATGGCTGTCCTCATTGCGCCAAGGAAGAATTATTTTTAGACCAATTAGAGAAAGAATTTTCCAATTTGAAAGTTAGGCGGCTGGAGGTTTGGTATAACCCCGATAATGTGGAGATTATGAAGCAGACCGGCCAAAAGCTCAACATTAAAATCACCGGGGTGCCGCTTACCATTGTTGGTGACGAAGCGATCTCAGGCTATCTTAATGATCAAACCACTGGTGCCCGGATAAGAAGTATCGTTGAGCGGCATTCAGTTGGCGGCTGTGTTGATACAGTTGGTGAACTGATCGGCGAAACACCAACCGAAGGCGAAATCGAATGTAAAACTAACAATTTACCTGAAACGGTTAGTTTACCATTTTTTGGTGAAGTTAATGCTAAGCAATGGTCTTTGCCTATTTTGACCATTGTTATTGCGGCGATCGACGGTTTTAACCCCTGCGCCATGTGGGTGCTTTTGTTTTTGATCAGTTTGTTGCTGGGAATGAAAAACAGAAAAAAAATGTGGATTCTCGGTTCAGCGTTTATTATTAGTTCTGCTCTCGTTTACTTTTTATTTTTATCAGCCTGGCTCAATCTATTTTTATTTTTAGGTTTTATCGCTGCCATTAGAATTATTATTGGGTTAGTTGCTATTGGTTCTGGTTCTTATCATTTAAAAGAGTGGTGGTTTAATCGTAATGCCGCTTGTCGGGCAATCAATACAGAAAAGCGCGAAAAGATTATGGGCAATTTACGGAAAGTAGTTGAGCAGAGAATTTTTTGGTTGGCATTGATTGGGATAATTGGTGTAGCGGTGGCAGTCAATTTAGTGGAATTAGTTTGTTCAGCTGGGTTACCAGCAATTTATACTCAAATTCTATCTATATCAAATCTTTCCACCCCAGTTTATTATCTATATCTACTGCTTTATATTTTTATCTTTATGCTTGATGACCTGTTAGTGTTTATTATCGCGATGACCACCTTGCAGGCCTTTGGTATCAGTAAAAAATACACTCACTGGGCTAACTTAGTCGGTGGAATTATAATTTTGGTTTTAGGGATTTTATTGATATTCAAACCAGGCCTCGTGATGTTTGGATAAAAATTTTACATAATAAAAATGTAGAGACGTTGCATGTAATGTCTCTACATTTTTATTTTCTTAATCTCCGAGTATGTTTTGCCAATTCTTTACCTTTTTTGGTATTTTTCTTGGCATGCTTGGTTCTGGCTTTCGCCGCGCTGTTTTGTCCCATAGTATTAAGTGAGTGATAATAATTAGACTATTTGAAAAGAAGTTATTTTTTGATTAATTTAATTTGTTTGATAGATAAGTAAAGAAAAACTACTAGAAGCAAAGTGGTATTTAGTGGCGCCAGCCAAAATGGGAACTCTTTGCCGAAACTTTCTAGAACCATTAAGCCACCCAACATACCAATCGAATACATGGCGCCATTTTTAATGTAGGCAAATTTTTCAATGAAGTTAATACCATGGACAGTAAATTCCCTAACGACAAAGGCACCAACGCCATTACCCAATAAAATTAATGGTACGGATAGAGTGAAGGCAAAAGCGCCAATTACGCCATCAATAGAGAATGAAGCATCTAGGATTTCTAAATACAGAATTTTACTCCAGGCACTTAAATTTGAATTTGGTCTTAATAATTCTTTTTCTTTCTCCTCAGAATTTTTTTTGAAGCCATCTGTAATAAAAAAGGCAGTGGCACCAATAGAAGCCGATAAAGCTAAAATCGGATTAACTGTCACCGAGAAGTAGATTGTTAATGTTAAAAATAGAGAGGCTAAAGCATAAAACCAGATTGACTGGCGGTGGATAAAATGCTCGGCCAAAAAAGCATAATTTTTTTCCTCCAAAAAAAGCCAGGCTAAAAATACCAAAAAAAGATAAACTCCGCCGCCCAGCAGTAATAGTGGAGTTGAATGTTCAATATATTCTTTAATTCCCTCGCCGCTAGAGAAGGCAAAAGTAAAGACTTGAATTGGAGATAAAGATGGACTAGCTATCCAAATTATTAGAAAAGGTAGGAACCCTCGGATAACAAAGACGGCGAAAAAAATACCCCAGAATAGAAAGATCTTTCTAAATTTTTCCGGTACGGTTTTTAAAACATGGGCATTTATTACTGCATTATCAATGCTACTAATGATTTCAAACAAAGCTAATCCGAAAATGACAATAAAAAATTGAAAAATCATATTCGATTATTGGACATAAGATAGAGGATTTTTTCGTACCCCACCAACTCTGACCTCAAAATGGAGATGGGGGCCAGTTGATCGACCAGTTGAGCCTTCAGCGGCAATGACCTGACCTTTTTCAACTGTTTCACCAACTTTAACATATATTTTACTATTGTGGCCATAAAGGGTTTGCATGCCATTACCGTGGTCAATAGTAATCATTAAGCCATAGCCGCCATTCCAGCCCCCTTGAGCTTCAATTACCTTCCCAGAATCAGAGGCATAAATTGGTTTGCCAGCGCCACAGGCGATATCAATGCCAGAATGCCGCCAGCGGAAGTACTGGGTGAGTCGGCGGCAGGTGCTTGGCCAGATCATATCGCCGGACGATTCAACTTTAGCCGGCGGCTCATACCAGGCGGTTCTAATGGTATAAGTGGGGGCAATGTAAGGTTTTTTCCCACCCGGGATAATTAGTTTTTCGCCGATCTGAATATCATCAGCTGAAGCGAGTTTATTAGCTTCAATAATAGCTTCGCCATCAATGCTGTATTTTTTAGCGATTTTTTCAATATTGTCGCCTTTGACTACCGTATGTCTGATGCCGGCGGTGGGTAATATCGCCAATTTATCGCCGGGTCGAATAATGCTATAAGCGGTTAAATTATTCTCCCACAAAATAGTATTTGAAGTCACCCCAAATTTTTCGGCGATTTCAGAAATTGTATCACCCAGCTGAATAGTATAATAGACAATTTCATCTCGTTGACGTAAGCTCTCTTCAACTGGCGACAGAATCGGTTTTACTACCGCCCCGCCGGTTACTGTTGAAGGTATAGCTTCTTCGCCCGTGCCCCCTTCAGTCAATTGAGGTTTATTTTCCACTCCAGTTTGTCCAAGGTAGCGAGTAACTCTTTTGGTATTAGCAATCGGTCCTTCTTCTTCGATAATGCCCAAATCCTGGGTGGTAACTAAAGAAGCAACGATACTGCCCCGACCCAAGTCATCCCGCCGGGCTTCGTAAGCGTTTAAGTTAGACGCTAAAGTGAGAAATGAAATTAAAATTATGACTAGGTGAATAAGATATCTTCTAGAAAAAGGATGAACTAATTTATGGCGGATGAACTGGGGCGCGTAGAATTTATTAGCTATTTTTTTAATTGTTAGATAGATTTTGTAGGTCGGCAAAATAATGATTAATAAAAAGAAACGGCCGACTTTTGTCAGCGGCTTGGTAATGAATTTCAACGTTTTTGGTAGATGATCTTTAAGGAAAATTAGTCCTCGCAGTGTGGTTGAAAGAGTTTTGATTAGTAATATTTTTAGTTTAGTCTTAGCTATATATTTTGAAAGATTACAATTTGATTGATATTATAATAGATACCATAAATTAGTCTTTGAGTCAATTTTGCCAACACACTTTATTTGTGCTAAATTTAAGGTAATCATATGGATTATTTATTGCTTTTACTTTTGGTTTTATTAGTCATCGGTCTGGCGATGATTATCTTTTTATTGAATAAAAAAACTAAACAGCTTTTGGAAAAACAAACTAATGATCAATCGATGGTGATGCTTCAAAACCAAATCACTGAAATCAATCGGACCCTGGACAACAAATTGGGTGAATCAACTAAAATAATGCAGCAGCAGTTCGGCCAGAGCGCTCAGATTATCCGCGACGTCACCGAACGTTTAACTAAGCTTGATGAAACCAATAAACAAGTGGTAAACTTCGCCGACCAGCTCCAAAATCTGCAGGATATTTTAAAAAACCCCAAACAGCGCGGCGTGCTCGGGGAGTATTATTTGGAAACATTACTCAAAAATGTTCTGCCACCTGATATGTATAAGATGCAGTATAAGTTTAAGAATGGTGAAATCGTTGATGCCGCAGTGTTTGTCCAGGATAAGATTATTCCAATTGACTCAAAGTTTAGCCTTGAGAATTACAATAGGATTACTGATGAGCACGATCCAACGGAACGAGACCGACTCGAGAAGTTGTTTATTAACGACCTCAAGGCGCGGATTAATGAAACCGCTAAGTATATCCGACCGGATGAGGGGACACTGGAATTCGCGTTTATGTTTATTCCACACGAAGCGATTTACTATGATCTGCTGGTCAATAAAATTGGCAGCTTAACTGGCGATACGGAGAGCATTATTCAGCGTTCGGCCGGCAAGTACCACGTGATCATTGTTTCACCAACTAGCTTTTTGGCCTACCTACAAACTGTTCTCCAGGGGCTTAAGGCAATGCAGATTCAGGAAACAGCCAAAGAAATACTCCAACGGGTCGGTTTGCTGCAGAAGCATCTTATTAGTTATGAGGTGTACCACAATAAACTTGGTAGCCAACTCTCAACCACCGTCAATACCTACAACCTCTCTTCTCAAGAATTTAAAAAGATTGATAAAGATGTCGTTAAAATGACCAGTGAAGCCAGCGGCATTGAAACTCTACAAATTGATAAACCTAAAACCGATTAATATGTTAGAGAGTAGTTTGAGTAGATTGGAAAGAGCCATTGTGGAAACTGTGGCTTATTTTGATGTCTTCGACTATCCTCTGACTTTAATTGAGGTTTGGAAATGGTTATATAATAATAATTTTGAATTTCAAAATTCGAATTTCGAAATTAATTCAAAATTCAAAATTCAAAATTCAAAATTATCTGACATTATTAATGTTTTAGATAATGGTTCACTCAACAATATTATTGAAACTAAAAATGGATTTTACTTTTTGACTGGAAGACAAGAAATCATCCGAACTCGACTTGAGCGGTATCGGTTCGCTGAGCCAAAATACAAGATTGCTTTACAGGCGATTCGTTGTCTGTGCTACTTGGCGTTTGTCGAGATGATAGCAGTTTGCAATAACTTAGGCTATAATAACACGCCGTTAAAAGGCGATGTTGATATTTTTGTCGTTACCAAAAAAGGTCGGCTTTGGTGGACTCGGCTATTAGTTACCTTGGTGGTTAGTCTCCTAGGTATTAGGCGCCATGGTCAAAAAATTACCAATAGAGTTTGCCTAAGTTTTTACTTAGCTGATAATTATCTTGATTTAAGCGAAATTATCTTAAAGCCCCAAGACCCTTATTTTGTTTATTGGTTAGCAACCTTAGCGCCAGTTTACGATCGCCGTGGAATATACCAGAAATTTTTAGAAACCAACGAATGGTTTAGAAATTCATTACCTAATTTCCATTCAGTCCATTTAATTAAGAGGCGAAAGGTTGATGACAATAGGTTAGTAAAATTCTCTAAAAATTTTGACGAAAAACTTTTGAGCGGAAATATTGGTGATTTTTTAGAAAAGTTGGCCAGGTTTGTCCAATTAAAGAAGATGAAAAGAAATACCACCAGCGTAGCTAATCAACCTGACACTCGGGTAGTCGTTAATGATTCAATTTTGAAGTTTCACGAAACCGATCAGCGCCAGCATTATCAGAAGCTTTGGCAGGCAAGGTGCGCCAAAGTGTTGAGCTAAATATATGTTGGATTATTTCGTTAAACAAAAAAATTACCTGATTTTGATTTTTACCGTCGCTTATTTAGCAGTCTTCACGGTTAATGCTTTTATTGCTTCTAATTTTGAATTTTTGTATTACACGGTTTTAATGACAGTTTTGATTTATTTGGTCGTGGTTATGAATAAAAGGCTTCATTTAGCCTTTTTTATTTTGGTCAATTTGTCGCTGCTGGGGTTTCTACATTTATTGGGCGGCAATTTTTATTTTTATGAAACTCGACTTTATGATTTTTTCTTTGTGCCAGGCGTGATCCGTTACGATAATATCGTTCATACTTACGGCACTTTTATTGCGACTTTAGCCCTCTATAGTTTACTCGCTGACTTTATTGATGGGAGAATCCGCCAGCGCTATTTTATCTTTGCTTTGATTTTAGTTTTGATGGCTATTGGCATTGGTACCCTTAACGAACTGGGGGAATTTTTAGCAGTTTTGTTTTTTGGTGCGGCTGAAGAAGTCGGCGGTTACTTTAATAATGCGCTGGATCTATTTTTTAATACTTTAGGTTCGATTTTAGCAACAATTGTGATTTATATTTATCGCGAGCGTCCCCGCTTAATCCAAGAAATTAATGAAAAAATTCGAAAGAATAATTGAATATCTTTTTTATCTTTTTATCTTTTTGCTACCCTGGCAGACGCGACTGATTTGGCAGGATGCTTATTTGAACGGCTTTGTTTGGGAATACGGCCGTTTTAGCTTGTATGGCACCCAGCTACTTTTGTGGCTGATTTTATTTTGTTATTTGGTTTGGCTTTTTACGTCCCGTCATTTAGAGAAATTAAATTTTCAGCAGGTTTTGCGGCGATTGAAAAATCTATCGGTTTTTACCTATTGGCTGATTATTGTTTTCATTTTAGTTTCCGGCCTGTCTTTGTTTTGGTCACTTAATACTGACTTAGCTTATTACCGTTGGTTTATTTTAGTTCAAGCTATCACCATGATGGCGATGGTTTTGATGTTTGATTTTAAATTGGAGAAAATTGCTGTTGCCTGGGTCGCGGCCGCCGCAATTCAAGGAGTTTTTGGCATCTGGCAGTTTTTTGCTCAGTTTGTCCCGGCTAATAAGTGGTTTGGTTTAGCTCTTCACTTGCCGACAGTTCCAGGCTCGATAATTTTGCAAACTAATGTCGAGCGTTGGCTCAGGGCCTACGGAGCGCTGCCGCATCCTAATATTTTAGGCGGCTTTTTGGTGATTGCAGTAATGTTTTTATTGTATTTATCTTTTATCGCCCAAAGACGCAGTCAAAGAATTTTTGTTTTGGTGAGTTTACTTTCTATTATCCCGGCGTTATTTTTCACTTTTTCTCGCTCCGCCTGGATTGCGATAATAGTAAGTTTGATAGTTTTGGGCTTTTGGCTTTTCAAGCGCCGCGAACACCTTTGGAATCAGACGTTTCTAAAAATGTTTTTGCTAACTTGCTTGATGGTAATTATTTTGGGCTTTAATCTGCGTGGTCCATTATTGACCCGCTTAACAGGGGATCAGGATTTGGAAGTGGCTTCAATCTATCTACGCATGGCTTTTACGGAACAAGCTTTTAAATTAATTCAAGATAATCCCTGGGGCGGAGTTGGCATCGGCAATTACACTTTAGGGGTATATCAAAAAATTAATGGCAGTTGGCCGGGTTATTATTACCAGCCGGTTCATAATATTTATTTGTTGGTTTTAGCCGAGACCGGGATTTTGGGGGCAATAATTTTTTATTCAATAATATTTTTGTTGATTTGGTCCCGACTCCTTAAATTTTTTTATAAAAAAGTTGTCGGGATCCCAACAAAGTCGGGATTTTTATTACGGAATAAAGCTGATGGTGCGACGTCGACGTCGCACCTACAAGGAATGATTGTTTTCCTTTGTTTGGTTTCAATTTTGATTATTTCTTTGTTTGACCATTATTTTTGGAGTTTGGAATTTGGGGTATTAATATTTTGGTTGATTTTAGGACTGAATTTAAAACGGTTGCGGTAGTTTTGAATCAAATATACTTTACAGCCGAGGCAAGATGTTTTATCTTTTAAATAAAAAAATTGGCCGGCGAGGCGTGGAAGCCTCGCCTTTAAATAAAAAATTGGTGGGCAAATGGAAGCCTGCCTATTGACACCTCTTGACAAATTGTATTAAGATAATTTAACATATTCTATGTTAGCACTCTTGATATTTGAGTGCTAATTCACCCCCACACTTAACTTTTTATTATTTATCACTTTTTGGCATGTTTTACACATATATTCTGAAAAGTCTAATTGATAGAAAGCTTTATATTGGTTCCACTAATGATTTAAAAAAGAGGGTAAAAGAGCATAATACTGGTTTAGTGGAATCTACTAAAAACAGAAAGCCTTTTAAGCTGATTTATTATGAGGCCTATTTAATTGAAAATGAGGCTAGAAAGAGAGAGAAAAATTTGAAATTAAGAGCAAACGCTCTAACCCAGCTTAAAAGAAGAATTAAGGAAAGTTTAAAAAGTTAAGTGTGGGGGTGAACCCCTTATAAATAACAATTAATTTTAGCAAAAATTATGAAATTAAAACCATTAGGTAACCGAATTATAGTTGAACCAATCACTGAGCAAGAAACCACTAAATCTGGCATTGTTTTACCAGACACCGTTGATAAAGAAAAAAAGGCCGAAGGCAAAGTAATTGCGATTGGGGATGGTGAAAAAATCCAAAAACTAAATTTAAAAAAAGGTGACAAAGTCATCTTCGGCAAATACGCCGGTGAAGAAGTCAAGGTCGATGAAGTGGAATATAAAATTTTATCCGACGAAGATGTTTTGGCAGTCATTGAATAACAATTCAAAATGTAAAAATCAAAATGCAAAATGACAAATCAAAATTTAAAGATAAAAAAATATTCCGCGAAGAGGGATACCAAATTTTTAATTTTGAGATTTTAATTTTTAATTTTATTTAACTATGGCAAAACAATTACTCTTTAATGAAAAAGCCAGAGCTGCTATCAAGACTGGTATTGACAAACTGGCTGACGCGGTCAAAGTCAGTTTGGGACCCAAGGGTCGTAATGTGATTTTAGATAAAGGCTTTGGTTCTCCAACTATTACTAATGATGGCGTAACTATCGCTAAAGAAATTGACCTTGAAGACAAGTTTGAAAATGTTGGTGCTTCTTTGATTAAAGAAGTAGCGGAAAAAACTAATGATGTAGCTGGCGACGGTACCACCACGGCTACTGTTTTAGCCCAAGCTTTAATTGAAGAAGGCCTCAAGAACGTAGCCGCTGGCACTGATCCAATGTCGTTGCGTTCGGGTATCCAAAAGGCAGTCAAAGCCGCTGTTGAAGGCTTGAAAAAAATTACTAAACCGGTTAAAGATAAAAAAGAAATCGAGCAAGTGGCCACTATTTCCAGCCTAGATCCACAAGTCGGCAGAATGATTGCTGAAATTATGGATGAAGTTGGTAATGACGGAGTTGTAACTGTTGAAGAGGGTCAGACTTTTGGTTTGGAAAAGGAAGTAGTTCAAGGCATGAGATTTGATAAGGGCTATGTTTCCCCTTATATGATTACTAATCCCGAACGGATGGAGGCAGTTTATGAAGAGCCTTACATTTTAATTACGGATCAAAAGATTTCTTCGGTTCAAGAGATTTTGCCGCTTTTAGAAAAAGTGGTTCAAAGCGGTAAGAAAGAGATGGTTATTATTGCCGATGAAATTGAAGGTGAAGCCTTAGCTACTTTTGTTGTCAATAAACTCAGAGGCACCTTTAATGTTTTAGGGGTGAAAGCCCCAGGTTTTGGTGATCGGAGAAAAGAAATACTGCAAGACATTGCCGTTCTAACCGGCGGCCAGGTGATTTCTGAGGATGTTGGCTTGAAATTAAATAATGTTGAGATTGAACAGCTCGGCCAAAGTCGAAAGGTAGTCTCAACTAAAGAGCACACTACTATTGTTGACGGTAACGGCGATCAGAAAAAAATCAATGATCGAATTGCTCAAATTAAAAAAGAGTTAGATTCAACTGATTCAGAATTTGATCGAGAAAAACTTCAAGAACGTTTAGCCAAACTTTCCGGCGGGGTTGGCGTGATTAAAGTTGGGGCGGCTACTGAAACTGAAATGAAAGAACGTAAGTTTAAGATCGAAGATGCTCTTAATGCTACCAAAGCCGCAATTGCGGAAGGCATTGTTCCAGGCGGCGGCGCTTCACTAGTTAAGGTTGCCAATGCCTTAAACGACTTACTCAAAGAGAGTAAGGTTGAATTAAGCGACGAGGAAAAGATTGGTGCTAAGATCGTCCAACAGTCTTTAACTGCGCCACTGCGCCAGATTGCCGCTAATGCCGGAGTTAAGGATATTTCATTGATCCTTAATGAGATTAAAGATATTAAAGATGCTAATTCTGGCTATGACTTTAATACCATGAAAAAAGTTGATATGGTTGAAGCCGGAATTGTTGATCCATTAAAAGTAACTAGAACCGCCCTTGAGAATGCCGCTTCGATTGCTTCTTCTCTAATTACTATGGAGGCGGTAGTCACTGACTTACCCGAGAAAAAAGACGAACATAGCCACGATATGAGTGGAATGGGCGGTATGGGCATGATGTAGTATGCGAATAGCGTTACGAATACGCACATACGAATGATACAAATAGATTATACGAATTAGTACGGATATATAAATAAAGCCGAGGCATCCCTGCCTCGGCTTTATTTTGATAAATTTTTGTTGTCGATTTAATTTTATGTTATAATACACTTATCTCTTATCTTTTATTTCTTAACTTTAAATTCTATGGTCGAATCAAAAAAACCATCTTCTGAAGAAAAGGTCTGGGCCGCAGTTGGCTACTTATGGATTTTGTCATTGGTAGCCTTGGCCGCTCGGAAAAATAATGAATATGTCCGCTTTCACGCTAGCCAGGGAGCACTTTTATTTGTTTTTTCAGTTCTGTTTTTACTGACCGGACCGTTTGTGGTGTTTTTGAATTTTATTGTTGGGGTGGTGGCAATTGTCGGAATTTATAAGGCTTGGATGGGTGAAAAATGGGAATTGCCAGTGATTGGCGCTTGGGCCAAAAAATTGGGCGATTGGGTGGTTAAAACGTTGAAATTATAACGCGATACGAATCTACGAATACATCCGAATCTACGAATAATTTATTCGGATAAATCTTCGGATTAATTCGTATTTATTAGGATAAATTATTCGTATTAATTCGGATTTATTATGAAACGAACCAAAATAGTTTGTACTATTGGGCCGGCTTCGGAGAGCAAAACCAAAATTGAAAGAATGGTCAAGTCTGGTTTAAACGTGGCCAGGCTTAATTTTTCTCATGGCACTTACAAGCACCATACAATGTTGATTAATAATATTCGAACTGTTTCCAAGAAATTAGAAATCCCAATTGCCATTTTGCAGGATTTACAAGGACCACGGATTCGAACCGGTGACATTGCAAAAGAAGGCGTTAAAGTTGAGGCTGGCCAAATTATTTCATTGGTGCCAGAACATTATAAAATTGCCTTGAAAGATGTGGCGACTTTTATTCCGATTCAGTATCCGAATTTATATAAAGACTTGAAGCCCGGCGATCCGATTTTAATTGATGATGCTAAAATTGAACTAGAGGTAATCGAAATTAAAAATAAGGCCATTCGTTGTAAGGTTAAAGTCGGCGACGTGATTAGTGCCCACAAGGGAATGAATTTTCCTAAATCTTCAATTAGTGCCCCACCAGTAACTGAAAAAGACAAAGAAGATTTAAAATTCGGTCTACAACAAAATATTGACTTCATCGCTTTGTCATTTGTCAAGGACGCTTCAGATATTATCAATTTACGTCAATCAATTTATCAAATTGAACAGCGTTTGGGCCGTAAATCCAAGGACTATAAAAAACCCAAACGAGCTGGCAACTGGCCCGGCACTCACACCAGAATCATTGCCAAAATTGAACGGCCAGAAGCAGTCGCCCATTTTGAAGAAATTTTAAATGCTTCTGACGGTATCATGGTGGCTCGCGGCGACTTAGGTCTTGAGATTCCCTTAGAGGATTTGCCTTTAATCCAAAAAAAAATTGTTCGCCGGTGCGTTCAAGAAGCTAAACCAGTGATAGTGGCAACGCAGATGCTTGATTCTATGATTCGTTATCCGGTGCCAACGCGAGCTGAAGTTTCAGACGTGGCCAATGCAATTTTGGACGGCACTGACGCCATTATGCTTTCTGGTGAAACGGCGACTGGCAAATATCCGCTTAAAGCAGTCCAAGTGATGAATAAGATTGCCCACGCGGTTGAGAAAAAAGAAATTCTAGAGCATGAACAGATTGAAGAGAGTTTGAAAAAACTCGGCGGCGTCACTGAAACCGTCAGCCATGCGGTTCAAAAAATCGCTAAAGATGTCAAAGCCAAATTGATTGTTTGCGCCACTACCTCCGGCTTTACCGCCCGATCAATTGTTAAGTACCGGCCGGAGATTGAGGTTGTTGCTTTAGCCGCTTCAGAGAAGACTAAAAACCAGCTTTGTTTAAGCTGGGGAGTTAAGCCTTTTTATATTTCTTTTGCGCCTTCATTTAATCAATTAATTGTTAAAATAAAACAGCTCTTAGTCAGCCAAAAGCTGGTCGCTAAAGGGGATATAGTGGTAATTGCCGCTGGTCATCCTTTTGGCTATTTGGGCCAGACGAATTTGATCAAAGTAGAAACAATTTAAATTAAAATAAAGAAACCCCGGCCCAAGAAACAGGCAGGGGTTTTGTGTTCTTTCAAAGGGCTAATCTGTGCCAAAGTAGCGGCAGCCAAAATCACCAAGTCCCGGGTAGATGTAGTAACTAGTAGTAAGATGATTATCTAGAGCCGCACCGATGATTTTAACACTCGGGTATTCTTGGTGAAGAAAAAGCACGCCAGCCACAGCGGCAATGACACAGACAAAGGTGACATCCGCCGGCTCGACCCCTTTTTGAACGAGGAGAGCCAGGGCGGCACAGGCTGAACCGCCAGTTGCCAGCATTGGGTCGAGTAGAATAATTTTTTTACCACTGATAGCTGGATCAAGTTTCTGTTGGTAGAGGTGGGGTTTGGCGGTTTCTTCGTCGCGAACAATCCCAATAGTACTCATCCGGCTTTTGGGCAGAAATCGCCTGGGCCAAAGGGCAAGGCCAGCCCGCAAGATAGCCACAAAGCGCACCACATCACTTTTGAGCACCGACTGGGTGGTATGTCCCAGCGGGGTCTCAATTCGTTTGCTAGTTAGTGGCAAGTCGCGAGTGGCCTCAATCATCAGGAAGTCAGCAGCCCGGTCAGTATATTGACGGAACCGCTCGTTGTTAGTAGTTGTTTTGCGGAGCATGGTGATAGCATCATATAAGACCGGATGATTTGGTATCTGAATTATCCGACGGGCTTCCTGCTGTTGTTGAGGCGTTGATCTGATTAATTTTACTTTCGACATTTCAAAGAGCAGCCTCCTTTCATCAATTTTGTTTAAACCTACCTTAGCAAAATAACATTGGTTAGTCAACACTTTTCAACTTCATTATTCTAGGCTATAATGTCTGCATATGTTATTAAAGAAATTCATCCTTTGGTTTAATCAATTAACTATAAAAGACGTTCCAAAGGTCGGTGGTAAAAATGCCTCTTTGGGCGAGATGTACCAGAAATTAGTCCCGCAGGGGATTAATATACCCAATGGCTTTGCGATAACCGCGCAAGCCTATTTTTATTTATTGAAGAAAGCCAAAATCAGAAAGAAAATCGCCAGGATTTTGTCAGATTTAAATACCTCTAACATTAAAAATTTGATGGAGCGTGGTGAAAAAGTTAGGCAATTGATTTTGGAAGCGGAATTTCCAGCGGATTTACAAAAAGAAATTATTAAAGCTTATCAAAAGTTAGAAAATGAATATGGGAAAAATGTTGACGTGGCAGTGCGCAGTTCGGCCACTGCCGAAGATTTACCCGATGCTTCGTTTGCCGGTCAGCAGGAAACTTTTTTAAATGTCCGAGGCCCAGAAGTCCTGCTTAAGGCTTGCAAAGAATGTATGGCATCACTATTTACCAACCGGGCCATTTCTTATCGCTATGACAAGGGTTTTGACCATTTCAAAATTGGTTTATCAATCGGCGTCCAAAAAATGGTTCGCTCGGACAAAGCCGGTTCAGGCGTAATGTTTACCATTGACACAGAAAGTGGTTTTCGCGGCACGGTTTTAATTGATGCCGCTTGGGGCTTGGGCGAAAATGTTGTTCAAGGCAAAGTTAATCCCGATGAATACTATGTTTTTAAACCAACTTTAGAAAAAGGTTTCAAACCAATTATTGCCAAAAAACTCGGCAGTAAAAAAATCAAAATGATTTACAACGACAAAGGCAATAAACTGACTAAAGACGTTAAGACCAGCCAAGCTGAACAGGCTAAGTACGTTTTAACTGACAAAGAAATTTTGCATTTAGCTCAGTGGGGCATAATGATTGAAAAGCATTATAAGCGGCCGATGGATATTGAATGGGCTAAAGACGGTAAAACTAAAAAACTTTATATCCTGCAGGCTCGGCCTGAGACAGTTCATGCCATCAAAGGCGCTTCGATTATGGAAGAATATCAATTAAAGAAACGCGGCAAAGTAATTGTCAGTGGCGCGCCGATTGGCAGCAAGGTCGCAGTTGGTAAAGCAAACCTAATCAGAAGTTCCAAACAGATTAGTCAGTTTAAATCCGGCGAGATTCTAGTGACTGATATGACTGATCCAGACTGGGAGCCGATTATGAAAATTGCGGCTGGTATCATCACTAACCGCGGCGGTCGGACTTGTCATGCGGCGATTGTTTCACGGGAGCTAGGCATACCTTGTATTGTCGGCACCACTGAAGCCACTAAAAAAATCAAAAAAGGCCAAGAAGTTACCCTTTCCTGCGCTGAAGGTGAAGTGGGTTATGTCTACGACGGTGTATTGCCATTCGAAATAAAAAAGACTAACTTGAAAAAAATAAAGCGGCCGAAAACCAAAATCATGCTGAATATCGGTCAGCCTGACATTGCTTTCAAATCTTCTTTTATTCCTAATGATGGGGTCGGTTTAGCCAGAGAAGAATTTATCATTGCTAATCACATTAAGATTCATCCTTTGGCCCTACTCCATTTCAATAAATTAAAAAATAAGAAGGCCAAGAAAAAAATTGCGGAGTTAACTTCTGCTTATAGAGATAAGGGCCAATACTTTGTTGATAAATTAGCCGAAGGAGTCGCCCAAATTGCCGCCGCTTTTTATCCTAAAGAAGTAATTTTTCGGTTGTCAGATTTCAAAACCAATGAATACGCCAATTTGATCGGCGGTAAAGAGTTTGAGCCGGTTGAGCCTAACCCGATGATTGGCTGGCGCGGAGCCTCTCGGTACTACTCAGAACAATACCAAGAAGCATTTGTTTTGGAATGCAAGGGCCTTGATAAAGCTCGGCGGGTTTTTGGTTTGAACAATATCAAAGTGATGGTGCCGTTCTGCCGAACAGTTGAAGAAGGCAAACAGGTGATTGAAATAATGAAACAGAATAAATTAGTCCGGGGCAAAGACGGTTTGGAAGTTTATGTGATGTGCGAGATTCCGTCCAATGTTATTTTAGCTGAAGAATTCAGTCAGATTTTTGACGGTTTTTCCATTGGTTCAAATGATTTAACCCAACTGACTTTAGGCGTTGATCGCGATTCGGCTTTAGTCGCCCATGTTTATAATGAAAGAAATGAAGCGGTTAAAAAACTAATCAGCCAGGTAATCAAAACTGCTCATAAATATAAAAGAAAAATTGGCATTTGCGGCCAGGCGCCTTCAGATTTTCCAGACTTTGCGAGTTTTCTAGTTAAAGAAGGGATTGACAGTATGTCATTAAATCCGGATACAGTGATTAAAACCACGTTGCAGGTTTTAGCTCAAGAAAAGAGAAGCCGGCGAAAACAATAATTTTTTAAGTTTGAGGAATTGTTAAAGAAATTTGACAATTCTTTTAAATAGTGGTATATTAAGACTTTCAACGATCTTTGAATCATTTATAGAAAGTATAAAAAAAGACGAAGTAGAAAGGAGTGCGATCGAACATGCCGACAGACTTACAAATTCAGGAAGTAGGAGTACTGGATCTTGAAGCTATCCAGCAAATTCTCTTTCATCGAGGTAGAATGCTACTCGTTGATAGGGTAAAGGAGTTTGATCAGGGCCATCGGGAACTGATCGCCGAACTTCTGGTCACTGCTGATCACTGTGCAGGACATTGTCCTAATGGTCAGCCCGTTTTCCGTGGCGTTGATATGGTTGAGGCTTTGGCTCAAGCAGCAGGGCTACTTGCTCGTCTCATCTGGTCATCTTCCGAATTCAGAGCCTTTCGAGGCACTGGGGAAGTTATTTTCAGGCGGAAGGTTGTTCCGGGTGAGACTCTAAGCCTCAGAGTCAAGCTTATTGACGAGAGGCTCAGGGGAGCCTTGAAGATTTTTGACGGCGAAGTATGGGTCGGAGAAGAGGTGGCAGCCTCTGTCAAGAACATTTCCATCCTTTTTTCTAACCCTAGTTAACTTTTTCGCCACTTCAGTGATGACGTTTGACTTTCTGGATTGAAAGGAGGTGGTTATGACGTTTGGATTCTCTGAACACTCACCGCCGGTTTGGTGAAGTTTTGACTTTCGCTTGTGATCAAGCCAACTACACTAAACCGGAGGACAACAGATGAATAAAGCTACGAGTTCTCGTAAGTTGTTTGTGGTGATTCTTCGCCAAGGTGGCGAAGAAGTGACAAAGGGTCCTTTTCGCGGCGGCAGCCCCGAACTTCAAAGCGCCATCAAAGGCGCTAACGGTCATTATGAATTGAAGGCCTGCAAGGGCCCGAACGGATCCAACAGGAATGGATCCAGGAAAGGTTCGCCGAGAACGATTCGTCGGACTCGGAACAACCGTCACCGCCACTGTCAGGTATAAACCTGACCCTTCTTTATTCTTTCGCCTGCCTACTCCACCGCAGAGGCGGATTCGGCAGGCAAGCTATGTTGATTTCTCGGCCGGCCGCGTCGCCACCCACGATGCGTCCGGCTTTTTCTTTATCAAAATAGTTGTGTTAGAATAAATAAAGTGATACGAATTTATGAATAATAATTAGAATTTCTTCCCCCCACCCGCTTTAAAATATCAAGCCCCTCTCCCCATTGGGGAGAGGGTGGCCGAAGGCCAGGTGAGGGGGCAGTGAGGATCTTTATGTTAAACTTTCTTCACACCTTCAACCCCCAGCCGATTTTGTTTGAGTTTGGTTTTCTAAGAATTTATTGGTATGGCTTAATCATAGTTTTAGGAGTAATTGTTGGTTTGTTTGTAGTTTTGAAATTAGCTAAGAAATTTAATATCAGTTCTGACGAGGTTTATAACCTCAGTTTTTATTTAATTATTTTTAGTATTCTTGGTGCGCGCATTTATGCAGTGCTTTTAGATCTACCGTTTTATTTAGGCAATCCGTTTGAGATTATTGCAGTTTGGCACGGCGGACTGGCGATTCACGGGGCGATTATCGGCGGATTGATAACCTTGCTAATTTATAGCACCCCTCTCCCACCAGGGGAGAGGGAAACAAAAGTAAGCTTTCCTCTCCCTCGATGGGAGAGGATTAAGGAGAGGGTGAAGCAAAACTTAGCACCCCTCTCCCTAGACCTCCTCCGCAAGGGGAGAGGGGGCTTAAGTTTCTGGCAGTGGGCGGATATTATTGCGCCAGCCATTGCCTTGGGTCAGGCGATAGGCAGATGGGGCAATTATTTTAATCAGGAACTTTTTGGCACGCCGACTAATATGCCTTGGGGCATTCCGATTGAGTTAAATAATCGTCCGCTTGAATATTTGAACAGCCAGTACTTTCATCCGATGTTTTTGTATGAATCAGTTTTGGACTTACTAAATTTCTTTGTACTGTTAGTTTTGTTTTATAAATTAGTGGGCAAGTTAGCAAGTGGGCAAGTTAGCAAGTGGGCAAGTGGGATGATTTTTCTGGTCTATTTAATTAATTATTCAATCATTAGAATTATCATGGAATTTTTCCGGACTGATTTAACGCCGATAGTTGGGGGAGTGAGGTTGCCGATAGTGGTGAGCACGGCAGTAATTATTGCAGTTATTTGCTTATTTTTTTGGCGAATTAAATTGAAAGTCCCAAAAAGCTGATTTTAAGTTAATAATTATTATGTTATTATGCCCGAAATGGGCTTATTTTATTGATTTTCTAGTGATTTTCCCTTGACAAAGTTTTTATTTTATGCTAGTATATAAGGTCACAATCATAATGAAATGATTGTGTTTAGATAGACCTTTGAAAACAAGAATTTAGATTTCAGATAAAGAAAGAAAAGAAAGGAAGGAGTAAGACGATGAACGATGATTCAAGACGTAAGGTGGTTGCCAGCCTCATTTTTTTGGCGGCTGGTATTTGGGCATGGAGCAGTTGGGAGCACTGGATAGGAGCTTTAGCTTTGTTCGCTGGTGTTTCTGGTTTGCTTTATGTTGGTTATCAGTACTGGCGGTACTGGCGGTCGCGGCAAGTTGCCGAGGAAAAGAAGGCAGAGAGTGAGTCAACAATCAAGGAAGTGAAACCAGAGGAAGGGGAAAAAAGAGTGGCTCGGCTTATTGCTGAGAAGAAACAGTTGGCCTACCGGCGATTGCGCCCATTTGGGTTAGCGATTGTGGTGGTACTCTTCGGGATTGGTCTACTTCTGTTTCTACCCGGCTTCTGGAAACTTTTTGGTCTGTTGCCTGTTGTCGTTGGCAGTGTATTTGCTTTTGTGACGGCAACTCTGATCGTGCCGGCTTTTGCCGAAGTTGGTTGGTGGTGGGTCAGTGTGCCAGAAATGCATGCAGCAATTGTCACTTACTTGGGGGCATGTCGTTACATCATTATGAACTGCAACGAACCCACTCGGCGATTACGTTTTGAAAGACTAAAGAATCATCGTGATCGCGAACCAACTGATCCTCAAGGTCAGCGGGTGAAATATATACTTTTGCCGCCAGGCAAAGGTTATTGTTTTCTCGGTTGGACAAAGGTACCCTGGTTATTCAAATTGAAAGAGCCATGGTATCTTCATCCTGATGATCAGCGACATCCTATGCGGGAGCCGATCCGCTACCTCCCTCTCCAACAAATGAGTTGGAACTTGGATTCTATTGACAAGACGGATAAGTTTGGTCAGAAAGGGATTATCCCTCGGTTCACCACTAATGACCCAATTGATGTGGTGACCAATCTGCTGGTTAGGCTAGAAGTCTTCGATCCCTATTTGGCTGTTTTCGGCCAGACTTTTACTGGTGAGGCAGTGGTTAATCAACTACTGGCCCGGCTTCGGCGAGTGATCGCTGAAGAAAAGTATTTAGTCGAGGGGGATGATATATCAGCAACTGATCTAAATCCGATTATGCAGCGCAATATTCACCGAGCGTTACTTGAGGATTTGGGCATCTTTGGTGCTCAGCCACCTCATATTGACAACGCTGGCCAAATTTTTGCTTTTTACGGCCAGGTTGAAATCTCTGCTAATGATATCAGAGTTTATAAGCCGAACGAAGATGGCGATCTCGGAAAAATCAGCCATAGCATGAGGTTGATTTTTTCTACCTGTGGCTACCACTTGGTGGATGTGGAAATCGCTGACTTCAACGCCACCCCAGAGATGTTGGCAGAGTTTGAAAAGGTGGCTAGGGCGAGGACAGAGGGAAAGGCTGCGGTGACTAAGGCAGAGCTTCAAGTGGCTGTCGCCGATCGCAAAGCTAAAGAGATGATAAAGCTTGCCGAAGGCGATAAAGAGGCACTGACAAGACGTTCAGCACCTCTTAAGACGGAAGAAGGAAGGCTTAGATTTACTGGCGAGGTAGCTCAAGATATAGCCAGTAAAGTCGGAAACCTGGTAGTGGTTTCTGGAGGTAGCGGCGGTCCTGGCCAAGTCGCTGCGATGCAGCAGACTTTGGTAGCGCTTGGCGGTTTGCCAGTCGCTACTACTGAACTGCCAGCAGGAGCACCGGCGAAACCAGAGGGAGTAAAACCGAAGGAAAGCAAATTAAAGGAAAGGAGTGAACGCAAATGATCACGAAAGTGCTGATTACCGGCTTGCTGTTCATGGCCTTAGCCATGATGTTCTGGAGGAAAAAAGAGGGAACTGGCAGCGTTCTTTCGGCATCGTCAGTCAAAGCCAGTTTTGGAGCCTTTCGTTGGCTTCTGATTCTGGCTTCTGTTCTCGGCTTGGTCTACCTTTGGATCATCGAGCCTTCGCCACGACTGTGGCGTTACAGAATCGGGAATAGCCCCGAGAGCCAACAGGTTCGTGATTCCCAAGAGGTTAACCGAAATGCCGATACCGATTTGTTGTCTGCCGGTTTTACCGCTGAAGCCAAGGAGAAGGAGAAACAGGCTGCTCAATTGTATGCCCGGGCTCTACTGAACTATAGCCCAGTAGTACTGAATGAAGCAGCAGCAGTTCATGTCATCTCACCGGCCAAAACCGGCAAGTACCCTACCGATCAGGAGATCATGAAGGATATCAAGAGTGCCACTCATGATTTGACGTGGTGTGATCTGGTGCCTTCAAGAGAGGTCTTTAAGTCGGGCGATAAGAAGCTGGTTAGGTGGGAAATCCAAATTCCTGGCATTGTCGAACCTTGGGTTCGAGTCGCCTGGTGGGAAGATGGTAAGTACTGTTACGGCTTTGTTCTTCTGTCCTTCTGTGATGAGAAGACCGAAGTCGCCCAGCCTTCCTTCTGGCGCACTCTGTCAGACGGCTCGCTGACTGTGGTTGGTCTCCAACCAGGTCAGACTGCTCCTGCAAAGGAGTTTGTTCTAGCCGCCAGCGAGGCTACCCCGTGGGTCATTCTTCCTGAAACCAAGAACTACAGTTTGAGGTTCGAGGGAGATCGGGATGCCCCATTACTTTACGAGGTCAATGGGGCCTCATACCGAGTTAACCCGGACGAATCTTTTACTGCTCCTTCTGTCACAGGGAGCTATAGGGCAAGACTGGTTGCTTGTGAGCAGCCAGTCAATGTGAAGATCAAGGTGGTCAGGTTTTGACTTCCTTGACCTTCCAAGCCCACAAAGAGGGGTTAGATGTGTGTTACAAAGCACTTCTTGCCCCTCTTTTCTTTTTTTGGTATAATGTTAGCAAGATATGAAAAAGGTATTATTTATTAATTTAGTTACAATTTTATTAATTTTCATTTTTTTTACTTCTACTTTTGATTTTGTTTTAGCCGAGCCAGCACGAGTGGAGCAAGAAAAAAAAGCCGAAATTAAAGTAACAACAGTAACTCTCGATAATCCTCTAGGCAAAGACAATGACGATCCTAGGGTGATTGCTGGTAATATAATTAAGGCGATGTTAGGTATTGTCGGTTCTCTGGCTTTATTAATGTTTATCTATGGTGGTTTCTTGTGGGTGATTTCAGCAGGCAATGAAGAAAAGGTTATGAAAGGCAAACAGATGATAATGTGGGCCTCGTTTGGGTTAGCTGTAATATTCTTTGCTTATGCCATGGTCAGATTTGTGATTAGTGCACTGACTAAATAGGAAGTAATTTAAAATAACGCTTAAGGGGCGTTTTTTTGTTACTCCTCTCTGTAAGGTCATTGCGAGCGACCGACTTTCGTCCCGATAAATCGGGACTTCAGTCGGCGTAGGCCAAAGGAAGCGAAGCAATGACATAAAGTAATACCCCTCTCCCTTAATCCCTCTCCCCGTTGGGGAGAGGGTCTTTGTATCACAAAGTGGGTGAGGGGGGATAAACCAAGAATTCCTCCCCTTAAAGTAAGAGGGGGAATATTTTGATAGGCTTTCTGTCTAGTAATTACTGGAAATATGTTGCATTTTTGACAAAAATGTTGACAAAATTGGTCAAATGTGCTAATGTAACTTGTTTAGATCCTGGATGCTTTTTGGCTTTTTCAGGGTCTTTGTACCTTAAATTCCCATTTCAACGAGTGGTTTTTGCCAAGGGGCCACTCGTGAATATAGATTACTGAATTTAACAGAAAACAGCGGCTAAAAACCGCAAAGGAGGCAGTTCGATGAGTGATAGAAAGAAGAAAGCAATAGAACCGCTGGTTCAGACCAACTTTTTGGTCGAGGACCGGCAAAGTGGGGTGAACTATCAGGTTTGCCTCACAGGGCAGGAACAGTTGGAACTTCTCCTGCCCGCGTCGCAGGAAGTCAATGTGGTGACAACAGATCTCTCTAAGGGGAGATACAAGGCCGTTCTGTATAAGGCGAACGGCAAGAATGGTCTGGCACCGCTTGACGAGAGGGAGTTTATCGTCGGCAAGGAGCCGAAGACGGTGACTTTGTCCGCTCGGGTTTTTTCGGCGGCAGAGATCGCCGGGGATGCCCTCGCCATTGAGCCAGCGCCAGTTTCCGCGCCGGAACCCCCGACTCCCGCCCCGGAGCCGATTCCCGAACCGACCCCGGCGCCTGAACCCGCCAAGCCGACAGAGGAGCCTCCCAAGGAGGAACCGCCTGTGCCTAAGCCGGAACCCGAGCCCGAACTGGTTCCTGCTCCTGAGAAGGAGGAAACCATTACGGTCTCCTGTCGGATCATCGAAGGTTCGCTGGAAGGTCTCAGGGTCCAGTTGACGCGGGATTCCTCAAGAGGCGAGATTGTTGAATCGCTTTCGCCTGACGATGAGGGATATGTATTTTTTCAGGAGCAGCCGGCAGGCAGGTATTTCGTGGTCGTGTATAGCGGCAGGAATTACCTCACTCACCGTGAGGTCGAGCGTACTACTGGCGAGGCAAGATTCAAGATCAACATCAAGGATCTCGATAGTAAGTCGCGGCCGAAGTCGAAGGATGCCCCACCGACTCTCGCAGGAGAGCCGACAGCACCCCCGGCTCCTGCTCCGGAAGTGGAATCCAAAAAGGAGGAGCCTCCGAAGCCGCCCGAGCCGACGGAAACGCCGACGCCCGAACCCGAGCCTCCAGCTCCCGTTCCCGAGCCGGAAGCGAAGTCCGAGCCGACGGAAACGCCTGCCCCTGCACCCGAACCGACCGTCGTCCCGCCGGAACCGAAAAAGGAGGAACCGAAGCCGGATCGAGTCATTGTCGAACCGGAGAAGCCAAAGGAACCCCCGAAGCCGACGGCCGAATCAGAGAAGCCGAAAGAAGAGCCGAAGAAAACGGAGCCCGAAGCTCCGCCAGCCGTACCGTCAGCAGCACCCATTGCTCCGGCACCAACCAACTTCTGCTGGAAGTTGCTGGGTTGGTTGATCGGGGCATTAACCCTGATCACAGTGGTCGCGCTGGTATCAGCTATCTGGCCGCACTTCACTCAGAAGAAGTTAGGTGACGACACCTACTTAAACATTCAGGCTAGCGACCAGGCCACTTTCGATCGGGGCCTGAAGGCAATGCGGCCTGATGGGTCTTTGGGTCAGGTGACTGCACCTACGAACATCGTTGTTCCGTTGTCGTTTTCGGCAAGAGGATTGATCTCTGGGTCTACTCCTGAGAAGAAGGAGAGACCGACTATAGAGAGTGTGAGGCTGAAAGGTCTTCAGCTCATCATTGAGCACGAAGGCTACTAGTCTCCCTCGTACCCTTGGCCCGGGGCTGATTTAGCAGACATGCTGAATCAGCCCCCTTTTCTTTTTACCCCGCACCTTTTTGAGTTTTTATACTCAACCTATAACAAAAGGTGAGGCTTCCAGCCTCACCCAATGGCGGCGAGGCAAGATGCCTCGCCTTGAAGGAAATTAAACTTTTTGTAAGAAAAATTTGTTTCTCGGCTTTAGCCAACCGGTACTTTATATAGGCAGAGGGAGCCTAGAAATTTCCTACCTTCTCCCCTTGTGGGAGAAGGTGTCCCGTCGTTCGCGAACGACGGGACGGATGAGGGGGTCAGAGTAAAATTTCCCCCTCACCCACTTTGAAATACAAAGACCCTCTCCCTCAAGGGAGAGGGTGAGGACAGCTATTTCTTACTTAGTAATTTGTTCCAAAATTTCTTTTGCCTGTTGGTTTTCCGGATCCAAAGCTAAAACTTTTTGCAGTTCAACTGCTGCTTGTTGGAGTTGTCCGCTGTTAACCAGAAGAATGCCCAAATTAAGATGCAACTTAGCGTCATTAGGATTAGCTGCTATTCCTCTTGCCAAAACCTCAAGTGCTTTTTGTTTCTCATCAGTTTGATTGTAGATGGAGGCGAGGTGGCTGTAATTTTCAGTCAAATAAGGATTTAGGCTGATTGATTTTTCATAGAGTTGGATTGCCTGATTGATTTCTCCTTCATGGACATAAATAATGGCTAGGCCATGAACCGCTTGGGCAAAATTAGGATTAATTTCCAGCGCTTTTTTAAAGTTATATTCAGCTTGAGAGTTGTTATCTTTCAGGAGATAAACTAAGCCGAGATTAGAATAGCTCATGAAATAATTTGGATCAACTTCAATTGCTTTTTTGTAATTTTCTATAGCCTGGTCTAATTGGTTGGTTTTTTGGTAGACTGTCGCTAGATTATTGTAAGCCTCGGCGAGGTTATTTTTTAATTCGATTACTTTTTGGTAATTTTCAATTGCTTTATCGTATTGGTTAAGTTCGTCGTAGATATTGCCGAGATTTTGGTAAATAACCGGTAAATCCGGCTCTAGTTCTTTGGCTTTTTCCAGATAATTTAAGGCCTCATCATATTTTTTTTGCTGGTAATAAACATAGCCGAGATTATTGTAGACCCGGCCGTAATCTGGCCGCTGCTCAAGGGTTTTTTGCCACAAAGTTTCATTAGTGCGCCAGTCAAAGTTTCTGGCATAAGTCAGCGCGCCGTAAGCAATGGCGATAATTAAAACTAAAACCACGCCGGCCAGTTTTAGAATCTCACGGCTGCTAGCAATCAATTTATAAATTAAAAAGCTTAAAATCAGACCGGCGGCAATTGAAGCCAGATAAATGTATTTTTCCGCCATAATAATGCCAGTGGGAATTACATTACTGATTGGTGCCAGGCAGATGAAAAACCACAAGATGCTAAAACTCACTAATGATAATTTTCGAGCAAAAGTTATGGCGATAATTAGAAGGCCAATTATTGCGATGATTGAAAATAAAACTTTTGGGTCGCCTAAATTTTGGGTGAAGTCTATTTTGTGGTAGACATTGAGCGGATAGGGAATGAAAAGCAGATAAATATATTTGATAACAGCTTTGCTGGTGGTTAGAAGTCTCATCCAGAGCGTAGTTTCCATGGTGCTAGAAAGGGCGCGTGAACCGACTTCAAAAGAAAATCTGGCTGTCACCCAGGTGATAACGCCGGCAAAGTAAGCCAGATAGAATTTTATTTTTTGGCCTAAACCCCGGATTGAAAAATTATTTTTGTATAAGTCAATTAGGATGAGTAGCAAGGGCAAAACTAAAGTTATTTCATAAGTAAAAAAAGCCAGCCAAGCCAAAAGGGCTGAAAGAGTGTAGTTAAGCCAGAGTTTTATTGGCGACTCCTGGCTTTTGAGGTAAAAATAAATTGACCAGAGGCAAAAGACAATGCCGATCTCGTCAATGCTAGTTGTAAAATAAGTGATTGCTTCAGTGTGAATTGGATGCAGGCCAAAAATCAAAGCAGCAATAAAAGCCATCACTCTTTTTTTCGTCAGTAGTTCTACTATCAAATAGACCGCCAAAACCGCCAGGAGGTGAATCAGCAGCGATATTAGGTGGTAACCAGTCAAATTTTTGGCTGATTCTGATCCGGCTGTTACTGCTTTACTATCAAAAGTCTGGACAAGGAGTAATTGGAAAATACTGCGCAGCGGCCGGTAGACCCCGCCGTGCTGAAGCGGCAATTCGCCGCGCAGAAGGTCGGGAATATTTTTTGCGCTGTAAAGCGCTGTCCAGTTTTGGTAAAAGTCCGGATCATCCCAAAGGAATTGATTGGGAAAAATATTAGAATAAACTAAAGTTGTTAAAACCAGAACAATAATAATTGCCAAAAATTTCTTTTGTTCAATAAAATCAATAATTTTTTCCATGTTTTTAGTATATCAAGAAAACAAAAAATCAAGAAATCCCGTCTCGACTCGACGAGGCGGACAATAAATCAAATGATCAATAAATCAAAAATCAAAATAATCTACAATTAATCTTTTAGGGATTTATCAAAAAAGTCAACAGTCCGCTGCATTATCAGCGGCCAAGCATTGATAAACTCGTGAGGTTCGCCGTCATAGGTAAAATAATCATAAGGTTTATTCGCCTCCGCGAGCCACTTGGTTAATTCGCCGGACCACTCAATCGGCACTGACTCATCGGCTGTGCCGTGATGAATCTGGATCGGTGCAGTAATACGGTCAAAGTAATTATGGGTTGATATTCCGTTCCAAAATTCAGGGCTACTCGTTGGCGTACCATAAAGTTCAATAATTTTTTCAGCTACCTCCCTTCGGCTTCTAGTCCATTTCTCATAATTTCTACGGTAGTCAGCAGAAACCGGCGCAAACAAAACTGCTGCATCAACTAAATCAGGTCTAATAACTAATACATTAAGCGTTACCCCGCCGCCCATAGAGTGCCCCAGCATACCGACATGTTTGGTATCAACAAAGTCTAAGTCAGCAGCTTTAATGGCATTAATCGCATTGATGGCATCTTCCGTATAACCCAATCTAAACCAAAGCTCAGTGTCCGGGTCTTTGTCCGAATCAGCGTGATTTCTGTAATCTGGATGGACCACCACATAACCGCGCCGGGCTAAATAATCTTGTTCGCGCTTCAAACCCCTGCCATTAGTATAAATATCAGGATCAATATAGCCGTGGTTTAAAATAAGTAGTGGAAAAGGTCTAGGACCTTTTGGCACATTCATAATCCCGGAAATTTTTAATTCGCCACTTTTGTAGGTAATGTAGTAGCGAGTATAAGCGCTATTGTCATCTAAAACCTGTCCAATAGTAAAATCACTGCCGTCAAAGTTTTTGTTAATCATTGCATCAATTGAAACTGGATTAGATTTTTTCTCAGCCCCTGCTTTAACAGTATCATTTTGAGAATCTTGATTTTCAGGGACCAAAGATAAATCCGGCTGTTTAAGGCAACTGGCTGTCATCAGGGCAATAGCTATAAGTAGTAAAAAATATTTTAATTTTGTCATAAGGCGAGACTTCTTAAAAGATCAAAGGCCATTGCCTCAGTCATAAATTCAATCGGGGCCCGATCATCAGTTAAAATCATATTTTTTTCATTAAACTTAACGACTTCGGTCTGGTTAACGAAAATAGCGGTTAAATCCCCTAATTCAGGGTTGTTAATTGATTTAGCCATTGATTCAAAATTAAGTCTGGTTTGGGCAGCGGTTATTATATAATTCCAAGGCCCGGCTTGGACCGGCGTTATATAAGTGTTGTCAAAAACGCTAGCGATAGTATTAGTAATAGAATTCAATAAATCAGATTCTCGGTTGATAGAATTGACATTAATTGCTACCATTCCTCCTGACGTGAGTCTATCTTTGATTAAATTCCAAAATTCTAGGGTCGTCAGTGTCCAGGGAATATACAATTCATTTTGGTAGGCATCAATAATAATTAGGTCGTATTTCGTCTGGCTATTTCTTAAAAACATCCGGCCATCTTGGTTATGGATTTTGACAATAGACTCATCTAAGGCAAAATATTTTTTACCAGCGTTAATGACTTTTTTATCGATCTCAACCCCCTCAATTTCGATTTCTTCTTTAAAAAAATAATGGAGTTGGTTGGCAATAGTGCCGCCGGCCAGACCAATAATAAGTACTCTTTTTGGCTGGTTAGAAGCTATCAGATAAGGCAGCACGTTAAAATAGTCAAAATACATATCAACCAAGATTTGCTTAGAATCATATGCTGATTGAATGCCACCCCCTTCATTAAAAAGCAGATATCTAATACCTTTATAATCCTGAATTACACTGATATATTGATAGGCTGATTCATCTTCAAAAATCAGATTTAAATTATTTTTAATCGTTGATCTGACTGCATAGGTAATTATTAATAGTAAAACTATTAAGGTAGCCAGATGTAATTTATTTTTTCTCAATCCCAAACTGCCCAAAAGAATCAAAAGTGTTGCGAAAATATTAATAGTTGCTTTAGTGCCCAGTACTGGAATGAAATAAAGCGTCGGTAAAAAAGTGCCCAGGATACTGCCAACTGTTGAAACGGCAAAGACGAGTCCGGCTGATTCTCCAATCTGGTCTGCCTTGGCTAAAGAATATAATTTAATAATGAACGGACTCACCATTCCTAGCAGCAGCAGGGGGAGGGAAAAAAGTATTATGGTTACAATCAGGGAAGAAACAAAAACCGCTACCGAAGCCCCTTGCGTCGTTAATGTGCTAACATCAATAAACGAAGTTAATGGTTTTATGGTCCAAGGAATAATTAAAAACAATATTCCCGCCGCTAAAATCAATCTTAACAAGATGTTCAATTGTGGCCTTCGATCAGCCAGTTTGCCCCCAAGATAGTAACCGCAGGCTAAGGCGGTTAAAACAATCCCGATAATATTGGTCCAAACAAAAAGAGATGTTCCAAAATACGGCGCTAGCAGTCTTGAGGCTGAAATTTCCATTGCCATAATAGCCAAGCCGGAGACAAAGGCAATTACGAGGAGAAAGCGAGATGATAATTTTATCATAATTTTATTATTTTTATCCTACCATAAAGACTGAAAAATAAAAATTTTAAAATTAAACCACCTAGTCGAAAAATTTCGAGATAGGTGGTTTAATTTTAGTCGCGACCAATCTGGATTAATATTACTTATGGAAGGATTCGATCTGGGCCGGAGTGAACATATCAACCTGGACAATACGAGCGCTGTTTTTGAAGGAGTTCGGCAGCATTTCTTTGGCTACTTTTTCGCTCATTGCCTTGATCGTAGTCCAGCCCCGATGATCACCAGCCGTGCAGCCAAACCAGGTATTTTTCAGCAAATTCGAATCTTTTTCCACCATCTCATCTAGTGCCTCGAGGCAAGTTTCTTTGGTATGGGTTGACTCAACAATATATTGAGACATATTAAAAACTCCTTTCTTACAAAGGCCTAGAAGCTTTTGTAAATATAAATATTAAATACCAACTATTTTAGTTGGTATTTAATATATTAGAACAGTTAATACCTCCTGTCAAGGGTAACATTGTGGATATATTTTAAATGGTGTTTTCAAGCGATTTTTAACTGGCAAACCTTTTCCCTAAAGTAAAGACTTAATAAAAACACACCCCAATATTGGCTATCAGGGTGTGTTAATGTTTTAACAGCTTGTCTTCTATGGTGTAGTGCTGAAAGTTTGTTGCGTGCTACTGGCAATATTACCTGAAGCATCAGTGGATTGGACCAGATAGTAATAAGTCGTACTAGCAGTCAAACCGGTAGCCATTAAGGAATGACTGGTGGTTAAGATGCCAGAACTTGAACTCCAGCTGGTAGTGGCTGTCTCTAAATTCTGTAAGGCATATTTTAGATAGCTAGTACTTAGTTCATCAGTCGTCCAATTAATGGTAGTAGTGGTGGTGCTAGTCTGCTCTTGGAGGTTGGAGATTATTGGCGGTGTGACATCAGCAACCGGCTGGGTAGTAAATGTTTTTTCCGTGCTACTAGCCAGATTACCGTTCGCATCGGCTGACTTAACAATATAGTAATAAGTAGTACTAGCGGTTAAACCAGTTAGGTTTAAGGAATGAGAGGTAACTAAGGCGCTGTTACTGATGGTTTGCGAGGTGCTAGACGTCGCTAAGTTTTCATCAGCGTAAACCACAACACTGGTAGCTGCTTCATTAGTATTCCAGTTAACCGTCGCCGAAGTAATTGCCGGAGTAGCAGTAATATTACTTAAGGTCGGCGCAGTTGTATCAGTGGTGCTAGATAAAGTCGTGAAAGTTTTTTCCTCACTTTTAGCCGTATTGCCGTCTTCGTCAGTTGATTCTACCTGATAATAATACTGAGTAGCCGGGGATAAACCAGTCAGTAAGAAACTGTGGAATTTAACTAAGGAACTGCTACTAACCATTTGATTAGTGGAAGTAGCTGTGCCTAGCGATACACTATTATAAGTAACTTTGCCAGTGGCTTTTTCATCAGTAAACCAAGTTACCATGGCAGTGCTGGTGCTAGAAGTGACATTAATTGAGCTAATAGTCAATTCATCATCATCTTCGTCGTCATCGTCGTCATGCTTTTCCCTGGCACAATCTCGGGCCGGAACAGCCGGAGTGGCTGGACCTTTCTGGCCGATTTTGTGGGCCGGAACAGCCGGAATAGCTCGGCATTTATCTGTATCTGAACCGCGTTTGAGATGGCCTAACTTTAGACCCTCGCCATGAGTAATAGATGGGGCGCTAGAAACTTCACTATCCGCGTCATAGTCAGCGATGAGCATAATTGGTAGTCCGATCACGTAATGAGCGAAGAAAGAAGCTGGTATGTCATCCACTAGGTGGGCCCAATTATCGCCGTAAAAGGCTCGCGCTAGTGCCTCGGTTTTAATCCAGCGCAATACTCCTTTATTGCTGACGGCATAGACTTTAGAGTCAGTTTGGATTTTAACCAGTAATACGCCTGGTCGATAATGAACTACACCTCCCAATGGGATTTGAGCTAACTCCTCGTCGCTAAGTTCCACTACATCATCAAAATTAGTAAACCAGCTGAAATACACTTTATCATTGGGAAACGCATATCTTTTGCCATCAGCGGCATAATAGTACAATGTGGACTGCGATTCTCCTTTGATAATTGTATCCGGCGCTAAAGTGGTGGCAGCATTGACTGGCATTAAAGCTAAGGCGTTGGCTATTAGCGCCAAGCTTACCACTACATAGATTAATTTCTTCATATTATTTGTAATTAATAGTTAGCTATTTAATTATTAGGGCTAATTGTCAGACTGCTCTTCGTTGTTATTTTCTTCATTATTTTCATTGTTGTTATTATTGTTGTTGCTATCGCTGTCTGATTGATCAAATCGGCCGTTGATTTGCTTTGGCTCAAGTTTAAATTTTTCTTTTAATTCCTTTTCCGATCGGTTAATTCGGTTTTTGATATCATGATTATTAGGGATTTTTTCTTTGATTTCCTCCAGATCATCAAGGTAATTTTGGGTTCGATCGGATAATTGGTCGACCAATGAATTTATCTCTTCTAGTTTTTGTTCGTTGCTAGTTTTTTTCAATTCTTCCTTGGTATTCTCTAAATAATCCAGAGCATTGATTAATGTTTGATGATTTTTCTCTAGTTTTTTAATTGATTCTTTTTTAGACTCTTCTTTAATTTCCACTTTTACTGGTGGAGTAGAAGTAGTTTTATCTTCATCTTGCGCCCTTGCTTCTGGCGGAATTATTTTATTTGAATTTTGACTTAACACTTCGTTAACTTCTTTTAATCTTTCTTGGGAAAAATGTAAAGCCAGATCAGATTTTTTCTCGGGGTCAAATGTTAATTGGAGCTGTACCTTTTCATAAGCCAGTTTGACTGGGAAAAGCACATCCCCGGGTTTAGCGTTGACAGATAATACAGCCGTGCCAAAGGAAAGGGTAAATAATAGAATAAAAATCGCCGCCGGAATATAGATTCTTCGCCCAAGCCGAGGCCAAATATTTAGGGGTTTAGTTGCCGGTGATTTGATTCTTTGATAAACACCTTGCCATAAACGTTGCGTTTCTGCTTCTGAGAGGGGACGGGTTTGGATTTCTAATTTGTCATCTTTAATAATTTTCATATCTTATCTTTTAAAAATTTTTTTAATTTTTGAATTGCCCGGTAGTGCCAGACTTTAACCGTTGTTTCAGTTGCGCCCAGGACCTGACCAATTTCCTGGTAGCTTAAGCCGCTCCAATACCTAAGCCGTAATACCTCTTGATGTTTTTTACGCAAACGCTTAATACTGGTTAATAAATCGCTATAATTATTAAAATCGGATTCATCTCTCTCTGCTGGTAAATCATCATGCTGTTCAGAAAGTGCCACTTGTGACTGACGTGAACGGTAATATTTGATTAAGCGACGCCTCGCAATCAGGAAGATAAAGCCATAAAACTGACCCACGGAGCGGTACTTGAATCTAGGTAAAGCTTTCCAAATATCAACGAAGATTTCCTGGGTAATATCTAATGAATCTTCACGGTTGCTGGTGCGGGATAAAATATATTGGAAAATTCGCTCTTTAGTGTAATCAAAAATATAACGAAAAGATTCTAATTCTCCCGTTAGGCAGGCTTTAATGTGGTTTTCTAGCTCTTGTTGGTTTTCTGTCCTCATAAAAGAGCTCTTCACTTATTAAATACCAAAAAGGCATTAAAAGGTTACACTTTTTTCAAAGTCTATTTATAATACAATAATTTATCGATTTTTCAAATGCGGCTAATTTATGGCTTTTAGAGCTAAACAAACCGCCTTTTTAGCTGCTAACAAAAGCTCTTGACAGCCTTATTTGGCTTTGCTAACCTACTAGCAGGTACAATTTAAATCAACCCAGCCTATGTCCTAGTTTCCACCTACGCCTTTTGAGCTTCGGCGGACGAGTCACTCGGACTTCGGCGGGGTAAACATAGCGCCTTTTAGGGGCGTTTTTTTGTAACTAATTCTTAATCCAATAAATGTATGGAACAAAATCCAAACAGGCTCGGCGCGCTCTGGGTTAATCAGCCCAAAAGCGAACGCGGACCAGTATTGACTGGCCAAATCAATGGCCAGCGGGTTTCGGTCTTCAAAAACAAAAAGTGGAGCGAAGAGGAGCAGAAAAAACAGCCGCTTTACCACATTCTGCTGTCCACACTGAAAAGCAAAAGTCAAAAAGCCTAGCAGCGTAAGTAGGTATTAAAGATTGGCTAATTGACAAACTAAAACCGCCCCAAAGGCGGTTTTAGCTAATTAGAGATTTTTTATCGATTGAAGAATTTAACCAACCAACCTAAAAGACTAAATTTACTTTCATTGGTTTGAATAAAAGACTCAACTTTTGTTTTAGCTTCTTCCAGAGCGGTTATTTGGGCGTTAAGTTCTGCCTTTACTTCTTCATCAATGGTTCTTTCCAAAGCCTTACTTAAACGCTCAATATGATTGGCCGTAGTGACTAATTCACTTCTTAAAGCACCAATGTTTTTGTAATCAGTACCAAGTAAAAAAGTCTTAAACTTACCTCTGGTTTCAATTTTTTCAATAATAGTGGCCACTTTTTCTCTAGCTTCATTTTCTGCCTGGGCCACCTGACTAACCTCCTCCCCGATGTTTTCATCTTGATTGGCAACAGCAGTCAATTGTTGTACTACTTCTGCTACTCGACTGCGGTGTTCAGCGCTGACTGCCTTACCTTTGTCATTTGCCGCCAAAACTATATAGGGCAGGGTAAAAAGAAAAATGAAAGAAAGAACAAAAATTGCTGGTTTTTTAAAGTTTTTCATAGGTTTGATTGAATTATTATCCTGATAATATAATTATATCAAAAAACCGCCTGTTCGGCGATTTTTATTTTTTTCTTCTGGCAAGAGTCCGTTGGTTTTCGGTCAAGAGCTGTTTTCGCAGGCGGATGCTTTTGGGAGTGACTTCCAAATATTCATCGCTATTCATAATTTCCAGGCCCCTTTCCAGCGTAAGCTCGAGTGGCGGGGTTAGGATAATTGCTTCATCAGAAGCTTTGGAACGCATGTTGGTCAGTTGCTTGCCTTTGGTGGGATTAACCATCATATCATTTCCTTTTGAAGCATTGCCGATAACCATGCCTTCGTAAACTTCAACGCCAGGGCCGATATAAAGCGCTCCCCGGTTTTGAAGATTGTCCAAAGAAAAACCCATTACTTTGCCATTAGCCATTGAAACCATTGAGCCGAGGTTGTTTTTTTGGATTTTGCCGGCGAATGGCTTGAAACCGATAAACTGACTGCAGATAATTCCTTCGCCACTGGTGTCAATAATAAATTCTCCTCGGTAGCCCAGTAGCCCGCGAGTCGGTATTTCAAATATCAGTCTGGTATGATTTTGTTCCGGCTGCATACTAATCATCACTCCTTTTCTTTTGGACAGTTTTCCCATGACGTTGCCAACCAGGGGACTGGGGATATCGACGATCACTTCTTCAAACGGTTCAAGTTTGACGCCGTTTTTTTCTTTAAAAATAACCTTGGGCTGGGAGACTTGTAATTCATAGCCTTCGCGCCGCATGTTTTCCAGCAAAATCACAATGTGCAATTCGCCCCGGCCGTAAACTTTAAAATAATCACCTGGTGAAAAATCTATTTTTAGTCCGACATTAACTTCCAATTCTCGTTCCAGCCTTTCTTTGATTTGCCGGCTGGTAACCAGTTTTCCTTCTCGGCCGGCAAAAGGGGAATTATTAACCAAAAAATTAAGTGAGATGGTCGGCTCATCGATATTAATGGCCGGCAAAGCTTCTTGGTCCGGGTCGGCGCAAATAGTTTCACCAATGTAAATTTCCGGCAGCCCGGCAATCATGATGATGTCGCCAGCTGCAGCCTCTGCGATTTCTTCCCTTTTCAGGCCACGAAAAGTAAAAATTTTGGTGATTTTTCCCGGTGAGGTTTCGCCTGAAAGTTTTTTGATATAAACATTGCTGCCCACTTTAGCAACACCTTCATAAATTCTGGCAATCGCCAAGCGGCCCATGTAGTTATCGTAGCCGAGATTGAACGGCTGAATTCTCAAAAGTTTTTGATTCAAATCATCAGAGGAAGCGACTGGCACTTCTTTCAAAATCATATCCAGAAGCGGGGTTAAATCTTTTGATTCATCGGTTAAATTCAGTTTAGCAATACCTTGTTTGGCAATAGCGTAGAGAGTGGAAAAATTCATTTGTTCATCATTGGCGCCAAGATCGAAAAATAATTCCATAGTTTTTTCGTGAACCCATCTGGGTCTGGCGGATGGTTTGTCGATCTTATTAATGACGACAATCGGTTTTAGGCCGAGCTCCAAGGATTTTCTTAAGACAAATTTAGTTTGCGGCATTGGCCCTTCCTGGGCGTCAACCACCAAAATCACCGAATCAATTGAGCGCAAGACCCGTTCGACTTCCGAACCGAAATCAGCGTGGCCGGGTGTGTCGACAATATTTATTTTTGTCCCTTTGTAAAATAGAGAAGCATTTTTTGAATATATTGTGATGCCGCGCTCAAGTTCCAAATTATTTGAATCCATGCTGACGCCTTCTTCGGCTGCGCCGGTTTGACGCAGCAAAAAATCGGTCAAGCTGGTCTTGCCGTGGTCAACGTGGGCGATGATGGCGATATTTCTGATTTCCATAAGTAACAATGCTAACATAATTTTGGAGTTTAATCAAGCGGAATTTGGTCATTGGTGAAAATAAAAAGAAGTTTGCTCACCAGTAAACGATGAACAAATTTCTTTTTATCCGGTCATCCGGCGGATCGGAGGGGACGATTCCGTCATAAGACGGGACAGGCGTTAGAACTTATTTAGGTAACATTATTTAGGAGTTGAGGAAGTTTTTTGTGAAATTGACAGATCGTTTTTTCAGGAGTAAGCTACAGCTAGTTCCTTAAAGAAAGGTGGTGATTGGTATGAAGTTTTTTTTACTGCTTCTTGGCGGCTCATTTGCCATCATACTTAGCTGGTTCGTTCTTTCTCTGCTGTTGTTTTTAATTGCCCGCCTCGTGTATGCCATACACATATTTTTACGATATTTGTGGTGGATGACTTTTCTTCGTCCCAAGCGCAAGTCAAGGCGTAAGACTAAGGGCAAAGAATGGATTTGGTCAGTACGGCATTTGGCCGGTCTTTGGATGGGCTGTGTACATGAAGCCGGCTATCCTATGGCGTATGATGACGCATTACAGCTTGTGAAGCAGGGTGCCCTTGGTATTGCTGTGCTACTCTGGTGGGCGGCAATCCTTATAATATCTTTATCTTTCTAGTAGTTTTGCCCTGGTAGGTTTTACCGAAAGGGCTTTTTTTTACCAAAAGACCGCCTGTTCGGCGATCATTGACGATGTCAATATAATTTGTTAAATATAATATAATCAATGTTCTTTTCAGAAGGAGGATAATCATGGAGAAATTCAAAGTAGGTATTCTGGGAGCAACCGGTATGGTTGGCCGGCGTTTTGTTGCATTGCTTAATAACCATCCTTGGTTTGAGATTGTTTTAGTTGCTGCCAGCCAACGGTCAGCCGGCAAAACCTTTCAACAGGCATTATTGGAGCGCGGGGTAGACAAGACAACACTTGAAAATATTTCACCCCGAGGCCATCAGGTGCGCCAGTTGCTAGTTCAAGATGTTTCGGCTATTCAGACGATTGCCCAGCAGGTGGATTTGGTATTTTGTGCTCTGGATCTGGACAAAAGGCAAATTGCCGCTCTTGAGGAAGATTATGCCAGAAACGAAGTGCCGGTGATTTCAAACAATTCCGCCCACCGCTGGACACCGGATGTTCCGGTAATTATTCCTGAAGTCAATCCGCAACATTCCAGTGTGATCGCCCGGCAGCGGCAACGTTTGGGAGTTCAAAGAGGTTTTATCGTCACCAAGCCGAATTGCAGTCTTCAGTCTTTTGTTCCGGCTATTGAGGCTTTGAGAGATTTGCAACCATCGCAAATCATAGTTTCTACCTATCAGGCGGTTTCTGGCGCCGGCCGAGTGCTGGCTGACTGGGAAGAAATGAAAGATAATGTTATTCCTTTCATTAATGGCGAGGAAGAAAAGACGGAAAAAGAACCTTTAAAGATTTGGGGTAGTGTTGGTAACTCGCAGATTATTTCTGCTGCTTCGCCGATGATCTCATCCCAATGCGTTCGAGTTGGTGTTTCGGACGGTCACCTGGCTACAGTTAGAGTCAAATTTGCCAAACGTCCGCAAGCTGATGATATTTTGGTTCGTTGGCAAGCAGCATCTTCGCCGATTGATTCACTCCAGTTACCGCTGGCACCAAAGCCGTTTCTGATTTATCACCGTGAACCCGACCGCCCCCAGCCGGTCCTTGATCGAGACGCCGGCAAAGGCATGGCCATCAGTATTGGCCGATTACAGCCCGATACCGTATTCGATTACAAGTTTGTTTGTCTTTCTCACAATACTATTCGTGGCGCCGCTGGCGGGGCAATTTTACTGGCTGAACTTTTGGTGGCCCAAGGAATTCTGGAAAAAGGATAGTTTGCCATCCTTAGACCTTAACCCGGAGATTACATCAAAGGGTTTTTTTTAACAATTAAAAACAGTTGAAAGTTAACTGTTATAGGTTATTTCTGGTCGGAATTTCGAGTGAAAGTTCGAAATGAGTCGAGTGGCGGAGTCGACGGGGCTCGAACCCGCAACCTTCGCCGTGACAGGGCGACGATCTAACCAATTGATCTACGACTCCATGTTTAATTTATTTTTTAAGAATCTTCTACCTGCTGCTGACTTAAAATATAGTTCTCTTTTCCTGGCCTCTGCAAAATTATCATATTCTTCTTTGTAGATTAATTTTAAATCAGCCATTCTCCTAGTTGTTTTTGTTTTGCCTTCTTTGTGTTCTCGAATCCTTCTTTCTAGATTATTAGTTAATCCTTTATAAAGTTTATTATTTTTATCTTGTAGGATATAGACAGTATACATAGTTCCATTCGTGACAGGGCGACGATCCCCGCCCGTACCGAACGTCGGTACGTTCGGGCGGGTAACCAATTGATCTACGACTCCGCACGCGGCTGTTGTGCTATAAGGATATTTTACTTTTTTACTTCAGCTACTATCTTTTCGAAAACCTTTGGATGCTTTTCGGCGATTTCGGCTAGGACTTTGCGGTCTAATTCTATTTTATTCTTTTTTAGCAAGCCAATAAACTTGGAATAGTTTAAACCATGTTCTCTGCTAGCAGCATTGATTTTAATTTGCCACAAAGCGCGGTTAGTCCGCTTTTTTTTGCGCCGATCGCGATAAGCATGAACACCAGCTTTAAATACGGCGGTTTTAGCCAGTTTAATGGTTTTCTTCCGGCCCCATTTGAAGCCTTTGGTTTTTTCAAGTAGTCTTTTTCGTCTTGCAAGGTGAGTTTTTCCTCTTTTTACTCTTGGCATAGTATTAACATTTAATCCCGACACTTTAATTTATTTGAAATAATGTAGTCTGGATCCCGATAAAATCGGGACACTTTAACTATAAGGGATTGCCGCTTTGATACTGCGAAGATTAGTCTTGGAGACTTGTGTCTTGCGTCTTTTGTTGCGGCCGACCTTGCCGGTTTCTCTGGCATTAAAATGATCCTGGCCAGAGCGCTTGGTCATATATTTTTTGGCCCTCTTGGACCTGGTTACTTTGATTTTTTTAGCCGTCATCTTGTGAGTTTTGAGTTTCATAATATTTGGTAGTTAATAAAGCGATCAAGTGATTAGTAACCGAGATTATTTAGTCGCTAGATTAACTGATCGCTTGGTCGCTTTATTTCTTAGCGAGTAGGGTTGATAGTTTTCCACCCTGAACATTTAATGGTTGCTCGATTGTCACTGGTATTAGTCCGTTTAAACTATCAACGAATTTATTTATAATTTCTTTTGCTTTTCCAAAATGCTGTTTTTCTCGGCCGCGCAAAATTAGTTCGATTCTGACCTTGTCTTCTTGGGCTAGGAATTTTTCTGCCTGCTTAATCCTTACGTTTGTATCATGATCACTGATTCTAAGCGAAAGCCTAATACCCTTAATTTCAATTTTTTTCTGTCTAGCTTTTTCTTTCCGGCGCTCTTTTTCTTCTTTGTATCTCATTTTACTGTAATTGACAACTCTTGCAACCGGCGGCTGGGCCAAAGGTGAAACTTCAACCAAATCTAGCCCTTTTTCCCTGGCCATGTCCAGCGCTTTTTGAGTTTCAATTACCCCGATATTTTGGCCAGCTTCATCAATTAATCTAACTTCAGGAACTCTGATATATTGATTAATTCGATATCGCTTTATTGATATTTTTTCGTATCTTGGTTTTCTTCGTGAAATCCTCAATGTTTTGGGAGTTAATAGTTAGAATTTCGTTGGATGCCCATACTTAATCAAGTTTTCCTTCTTTACTCGTGACCATTTTTTTACTTGTAATTCTCTTCGGCGAGCCGCTAAATAGTTATTGTATTTTTCAGTATAGGCAATTTTAGCTTGACCATGTTGTTTAATCCATTGGGCACCTTTTCCTTTATTATGTCGCTTAATTCTTTTACTGTCATCACTGCTTATTCCAGTATATAGACTGTTATCTTTGCATCTAGCAATATAGAAATGCCATTCTGGCATATTAGTTGAAGTCTTTAGTAGATAGGATGCCTCTCGATTCGTCCCGACTTCGTCGGGGCTCACTCGAGGCACTCGACTCATTTCGAATCTCGTTTAAGTATTTGGTCGGAGTCTCGAACGAAGTGATAGACGAAGACCACGAGCGAATTTCGAACGAAGTTCGAAATGAGTCGAGTGGTGGAGATGAGGGGACTTGCACCCCTGTCTAGAAGGAAATTCAAATTAGATTTACGAGCTTAGTCAGTTTTTGGTTTTAACTAATAGATTAGAAACTAACAAAATTCTATCAGTCAAAGCCTCTAAGGTTTTAGTCAGATTATTGAGGCGGATAATCTGCTTAGCCTAATGTTTGACACCAGGAACCGGTTATTAGGCGTCGCCGGGCTGATGGCTCTAGGTTTTAGGCTAGAGCAGGAGCTAAAGTAAGTGAGCTAAAAGCTGACTTGACTTTAGCGATAAGTGATTTGGCACTTATAATGAATGATATTTGAGATTAACGAGCTAAATATCAATGCTCGGCTCGACTAATTTAAATCTCAGATCTATCGATTTTAAGCATCCCCGCGCCCCAAAATTTATTTCACAAATTTTGGGGAAATCCTAATTTCTAAATTCTAAATCCAAATTTCGAAACTAGAATTTACTTCGCATCTTTCGTCTGATCTGGCGATCTAAATCTCGCTTTTTTATTGCTTCACGTTTGTCAAATTGCTTTTTGCCTCTGACTAAACCCATTTCAACCTTAATCAGACTTCCTTTAGTATATACAGAAATTGGCATTATTGTCAAGCCTTTTTCTCGCTCGCGGCCGCGCAGATAGTCAATTTCTTTTTTATTTAATAGCAGTTTGCGAGTTTTGGTTGGTTTGTAGTCAGTCTGCCGACTCGAAGCTGGTTTATAAGGCGCGATGTGAGCGCTAACCAACCAAACTTCGCTTTTGGGGTCAATGGTAACATAACTGCCCTTTAAATTAATCTGGCCAGCTTTGACTGATTTGACTTCCGGCCCGGTTAAGGCGATTCCTGCTTCGAATTTTTCTAAGATACTGAAGTTAGCTAGGACTTTTTTATTGATGGTGATATTGGGCATATTTTTAGTATAACATTTTAATTGACAAAACGTAATTTATCTAATTGACCCCCTTTTTTATTTTTAGTATAATTCAACTAGTATTATAAGTTATGGCTGAGAACCAAAGTATTAACATCAGCGTTTCCACTGGGACGATTTTGAAAATCGTGGGTATTTTTTTAGTCTTAGCTTTTGTTTATCTGATCCGGGATATTTTAATCACTGTTTTTGTTGCTTTGATTTTTGCTACCTTGATTGAGCCGGTGGTAAACAAGCTGGAAGCTAAAAAGGTACCGCGCGGAGTGGGAGTAATAATAATCTATATTATTCTAATTTTATTTTTGGTTTTCGTGGTTCGGATGTTAATTCCGCCGATAGTGGAGCAAGTCGGTTTATTGGCAGTTAACTTTCCGAATTTTTGGAATAGGATAATGGAAAATTTCGAGAGTCTCCGTCAATATTCCGAGCAGCAGGGTTTTTTGGACAACATTCAAAGAAGTTTAACAGGGATCCAGTCAAACTTGTCAAAAGCCGCCACAGGAGTTTATGCTTTTATCGTTTCGATTTTCAGGAATCTAGTCAACTTTTTAGTGGTATTAGTAGTAACTTTTTATTTAGTCGTTCAAAAGGGAGCATTAAGTAAAGTCTTGAAGGCTTTAGCTCCCAGCAAATACCATCTTTATTTGGAGGATTTATCTTTAAGAATCCAGCAAAAGATTGGCGGCTGGGCCCGCGGCCAATTATTGCTTGGTTTAATTATTGGCGTTTTTTCTTTTGTTGGCTTGATTTTTATTCTGCCAAAGTATGCTTTGGTTTTGGCGATTGTGGCTGGTATCACTGAAATGATTCCTTATCTGGGCCCGCTGATAGGCGCAATCCCGGCGGTCTTTTTGGGTTTTACGGTTTCTTTCGGCCATGGGCTGGCGGTTTTAATTCTTTATGTTGTCATTCAGCAGTTAGAGAATAATGTCATTGTGCCGCAAGTAATGAAAAAGCAGGTCGGTTTGAATCCGGTGGTAATTATTATTTCAATGTTGATTGGCGCTAGGTTGATGGGTATAATTGGAATAATTTTGGCAGTGCCGGTTGTTTCGGCTTTGAGTTTGATTGTTAAGGATTTTACCGCCAAGTCTCAAATCTCTAAAATAAAGGACGGCGAAAATCCTAGCTATAGCGATGGTCGAGAAAATACTGTATAATTAAATATCATTATATTATTAACTAGTTAGGGAAACAAAAACAAATTCAACAAGGAAAATAATTCCAAAAGTTTCCCTCCTAAAGGAGTCAATATATGGCTTTTCCAGTCAGTAACCAAAAAGGTCCTCGCCCAGTAATGAGGCCAGCGCCTGCCCCGATCGGACTAGCACCACAGGTGCAAAAATCAAAACCCTCGTGGCTTAAAGGGCTTGTTACTTTGGTTGTCATTTTAATTATTATCGGTGGGGGGATTTATTTGATCGCTGATTTTGCCGGCATTAATTTCGGTTTTGGCCAAACAGTTTTAAAGGGGGATTGGCAAGCAGTATTTTTAACCAATGGCCAGGTTTATTTTGGTCAGGTGACAAATATCGGCAGTGACTTTGTTACCCTGAAAAATATTTATTATTTGCAGGTAGTAACTTCGCAAGACACAATCGCCCAGCCGCCAGACGTTCAAACCCAGCCCGAACAGAGATTAACTTTAATAAAATTAGGTAATGAAATCCATGGGCCGAGAGATGAAATGATGATTAACCGCGATCACGTTGTTATTGTTGAGGATTTAAAGAATGATGGTCGAGTGGTTCAGGCAATTAACGATTATATCAGTGGTAAACAAACCCAGCCAGCCCAATAGAAACCAATAATTTTTATAGAAAAACCTCGTAGAGAATTGCATGCAATGTCTCTACGAGGTTTTTGCATTGGTCTTAATTTTCTAGTATAATAATTATTAGACTAAAGCTTATTTTTTAAATGTCTTCAGGACTAAATTCAATGAAAAAGATAATTTTTTGCCTTTTGATTATTGGTTTATCTCTAATTTTTAGTGGGTCTTTTACGTCGGCTGAAATGAGTTCAACTAATTATACCATTTACGCCGATGTTTTTAGTATCGGCGGCATTGAGACCAGCCAGTCAACTAATTACAAAATTCAAGATACTTTGGGTGAGGCTATAATTTGGTCAGCCACTTCCACTTCGGCTAATTACGGCGTTAAGGCTGGTTTTCGGGAGATGTATCCTGATCAGTATTTGACTCTTTCAGTTAGTGACACTTCAATTGATCTCGGTACTTTGAGTGAAGACGAAGCTCAATCAGCCAGTCATACGATGATAATTGATACCAATGCTTTTCACGGCTTTGCCGTTACAGTTTCTGGTTCAACTTTAACGAGCGGAGTTAATACAATTGATGGAATTGGGGCGACAGCAGCTTCTTCCACGCCAGGAATTGAACAATTTGGGATTAATTTAGTCAATAATGCTACGCCGAACATCGGGGCCGACCCAGCCGGGACTGCGCCAATTGGTTCAGTGGCCGGCCAATATGGGACAGCTGATAAATTTACTCTTAATAGCGGCGATACAATTGCCTCGGCTTCTAGTGATATTAACCAAACTACTTACACTATTTCCTACATTGCTAATATTGCCGCCAGTACTGAAGCTGGGACTTATACCACTACTTTGACTTACGCCGCAACGGCTAATTTTTAGGACATTAAAGCCCAAAAACACGAAACTTGAAACAAAAGTGTCATCCCGACTTCGTCGGGATTCGGTCGAGATGACAATGTTGTGTTCTATGTTTCAGGTTTTAAGCTGATAATCTAATGAAAAAATTTTTTCTAATTTTAACAATTTCTCTCCTCTTTTTTATTATTACCGAGGCCAAGGCAACCACGATTTTTTCGCCGTTATTGGAAATGGAAATTGATCCCGGCCAGAGTCAGTCCGGTGTAGTTAAGGTCTATAATGAAACTGATCAGGATATTTTTTTAACTTCGAGTGTTGAGAGTTTTAGTGCCGGTGATGAGACTGGTCAGCCGATTTTTATTCCGTTGGAAGAAAGAAATAGCTATCTTTCTTGGTTTAAAGTGGCTGACGAGGAGATTATTTTAAGACCAAGCCAAGTCGGGATAATTCCTTTTATTGTGACAGTGCCAGCCGAGGCTGTGCCGGGCGGTTATTACGCCGTAATTTTTTGGAAAAATGCACCGGGCCCTTTAGCGCCAGGTTCAGAAGTTAGTGTCTCTAGTAAAGTCGGCACTCTGATTTTTTTGAAAGTAAAGGGTGAAGTTTTCGAAAACGGTGAAATTTTGGAATTTAAGACCCAGCCTCCCCAAAATTATTTTTTCAGTTTGCCGATTAGTTTTTCAGTTCGTTTTAAAAATTCTGGCAATGTTCACTTAAGGCCAGTTGGCCCGATTGAATTAACTAATTTATTTGGTCAGACAGAAGTCCTAGCAGTCAATGAACTGCAACGCAATATTTTGCCTAATAGTGTGCGGCGTTTTGAAATCATTTGGGGCCAGACATTAAGCGGCAACTGGCTGGAGCAATTTTGGCCCGGGTTAAGACAGGAATTGAGTCAATTGGCGTTTGGCCCTTATAAAGCGACTCTAACTTTGAGTTATGGGGTGGAAAATATTCAAACAGTCAGCAAAGAATTGAAGTTTTGGCTTATACCTTATCGGTCGCTGGTTGTTTTCATTTTGATAATTATCATCTTGGCAGTTTTTATCAAAATTAATAAAAAAGTTAAAAGAATAAAACAAGGTGAATTTAAGAAAGGATAATAAACCTTTACTCTTTTTAAGTTTCAGCCTGACTCTAGGTTTAGGCTTAATTTTAATGTTATCGAGTATTGCCATAGTCAGAGCGGTTGATGTTGATGTGACAGCTGAAGTGCCGGCCGCTCTTTGCGGTAATGGGGTTGTCGAAGGGTCTGAAAATTGCGATGACGGTAATACTACCACTGAAGGCTGTAATGACAGCGTCATTCAGTCTGGAACATATTGTAATTCTAATTGCACCATAATTCTTAATTTGACTGAAACCTGTGACCCGCCAAATGCAGTACAAGGAAGCTGCAATACTGGTTATTTTTGTAATAATAGTTGTAATTGCCAACAAAAGGGATCGATATGCATCCCGGGCGCTGTTACTTGCAGTTATGGGCCGTGTGTAGGCGGTTCTCAAAGTGGGCTTTGCGGTAATGGCTGTTCTTTCTGGCCGTCAACAATTTCTTGCTATGTGCCAGCTTGCGGCAACGGCACTATAGATTCAGGTGAAGAGTGCGACGACGGTAACACTACTACGGGTGATGGTTGCTCGGCCGCTTGTCAGATTGAACAGGGTTGTGGCGATGGCGATACTGATCTCGGTGAAGAATGCGACGACGGTAATATTGTTTCTGGCGACTGTTGTTCAGCCACTTGCCAAAATGAATTATTAATTACAAACGTTGGCGAGGCGGTTACTAATACTACGGCAACAATTAGTTGGTCAACACTTTGTCAAGCGACTAATTCACTCTTGGAGTGGGGTCTTAACGTCAGTTTGGGGGACGGGTCAGTCAGTTTATCTGGCCAAAACTACAGTTATACTATTACTGGTTTACAGCCTAATACAGTTTATTATTATCGAATCACTGCCACGGCTGGTGGCCTCCAGGCGACTTATAATGATTCATTTTTAACTACCGGCGGAGTAGAAAATTGTACTAATAGTATAGATGATGATAATGACGGCCTGATTGACTATCTTGATAGCGAGTGTTTTTGTGAGGCGATATATGACTGTACTGATTGGGCGCCAGCGCAATGTCCGGAGTCAGGTACCCAAACCCGGGATTGCATCTGGGTTAATAGTGGTGTTTGTTGGAACAATGAGCCACTTGAACCAATTAGTCGCAGTTGTGTGCCGGAATGCCAATTAACTTGTGGTCCCTGTCAAAATCTAAATATTGATCAATGTATCTGCGAAGATATAGCAGTGTGTTGCGGTAATGATATTTGTGAGCCGCCGACTGAAGATCCTTATACTTGCCTGATTGATTGCCCAGTGACTTGCCTTTCAGAATGGGATTGTACTGATTGGTTGCCGGAGCCTTGTCCGTTGTCTGGCATTCAAGCTAGAGATTGTTTTGATATAAACGCTTGTGAAATCCCTATTAACCAACCACCTTTGCAACGAAGCTGTTCAGATCAATGTCCGGGATTATTCTGCGGCGCTTGCCAGGCGATTAATATTGAACAATGCACTTGTGAAGAGTTAATTCCTTGTTGCGGCAATGGTTATTGTGAAAGCGGCGAAACTCATGAGCAATGTCCGCAGGATTGTGTTTTGCCTTGTACGCCCAACTGGACTTGTTTAGCTTGGGGGCCGTGCCGAGATAGTGTCCAGCGCCGGGAGTGTTATGATCTCAATAACTGTGATTTAAATTTGGATCGACCGCCTGAAGTTCGTTCGTGCGAGCCTGGCTGTGATGTTGCCTGCAGTATCTGCCAGGTAATTAGCCTCGACACCTGCAGCTGTTTGGCAACAACTCCTTGTTGTGGTAACCGGACCTGTGAGGAGCAAGAAAGTGTTTGGTCGTGTCCAGTTGACTGCGGTTTGCCGCCGGAACTGCGTATTACTTTAACTCAGTGCCTGGATGGCCTTGATAATGACAATGACGGCTTAGTTGATTATCCAACTGATCCGGGGTGTTCCAAGCCGTCAGATGTGAGTGAATTAAATTTTATTGAGTTACTGCTAGACGCTTCTAGGCTACTGCGAGAGAAATTTTTAGATAATCCAGCCGTTGAGCAATTAACAAAAAGAGTGGCGGCGCCAACAATAATTACAATTGCAACGGTTAATACCTTTGCTACTTTTTCATTTTTTAATCTACTCTCCTATCTAAGGTATTTGCTCAGTCAGCCGTTAGCCGCTCTGTTTCGGCGCCGCCGGAAAAAATGGGGAGTGGTTTACAATTCGTTATCAAAACAGCCAGTTGATTTAGCCATTGTCAGGCTGTATCAGCAGGAAAATAGTCGTTTAGTTCAATCCCGTGTTACTGACAAAGTCGGCCGCTATAATTTTATTGCTGCTCCGGGTCGGTATTATATCACAGTCACTAAGCCAAATTATGATTTTCCAACTCAGATACTAAAAGATAAGAAAGAGGATATTAAATACTTAGATCTTTATCACGGTGAGATCATTGAAGTTAAGGAAGATCGGTCTGTTATTACTTTAAATATTCCCCTTGATCCAAAACAAGATTTCAAACCAGCCTTCAAGGTTGTCTTTCAGTATTATTTGCGAAAAGTCCAATATACTATTTCTTTTTCAGCCGTGCCGCTGGCGGCTTTGTCAATGGTAATTAGCCCGGGTGCTCTAACTTTTTCTTTATTTGGCTTTCATTGTTTATTGTACGTTTTATTTAGGCGCCTTGGTTATCAAAAGCCGCCAAAGAGCTGGGGTATTATTTATGACAAGGGTACTAAAAAAGCGATCGGACGGGCTATCACGCGGATTTATGATAAGCAATATAATAAATTATTAGAAACTAGAGTTACTGATCCGAAAGGTCGTTATGCCTTTTTGGTTGATAATAATATTTATTATTTAACTGCGGAAAAATCGGGTTATAGGCCCGAGCGAAGCCCTGATATTGATTTGGTCAGCAAAGAGCGCGAGGCAATGGTTGGGTTTGATATCGGTTTAGAAAAAGGTAAGGGTGAAATTCCAGCCGTACCACCAACAACTCCACCGATCCAGCCTTCAAAGCCAGTCGCGCCAATGACTCAACCTAGTGAACCAATTAAACCCTCCGAGCCTATTGAAGCTAAACCAGCCGAACCACCGATCCCTGTTACTCCAAAACCATCAGTCAGTATTCCTTCAGTTGAGAAACTAGAGGAAAAGGTGGAAGACTTAGGCGTAAGCCGCGAATCTTTGGAGGAATTACTAAAAAGCAAGAAATCAATCGAAGAAATCAAAGAAGAAGTGGCAGAGAAAAAGGAAGAATTGACTGGTTTGGAAGAAAAAATTGAAAAAATTGAAGATAAAATTGAACATGAAATCGAAGAAAAGAAAGAACCGCAACCAGAAACTTTGATCGACAAAAAAACAGATGAGCAAAAACCAAAAAAAGACTCATCAGATAAATCTAAGGGACTTAGCGATGATATATTTGGTTAGACCAAAAATTAGCAACGAGACAAAACGCCAGGGCGTTCATATAGTTCTTTTTATTTTGGCATTTTTACTGCGGTATGTTAGCCGCTGGCAGATGGTTTTTTTACTCTTTTTGCTTTTAGTTTTTACTTTGTTTTTCGTACCGCGGTTAAAATTAAAATCGCATTTGTATCGTCAATTTGAACAGCACTATTCTAGAGGGGCAATTTCATATTTTTTTTCCTTAATAATAATTGTATTAATATTTCCCTTGCCAGTTGTAGCCGCCGCTTGGGTGATCTTGGCCTTAGGAGACGGGATGGCCACATTAATTGGCCGAAGCCTCAAGGTTAAAGAACTGCCCTGGAATCGGGAGAAGAGTTATGCTGGCACAGTTGCCTTTATAATTTTTGGCGTGATTGGCTCAGTGATTATGCTACACTGGATGTTACCGGATTTAAGCTCAAGCTCCATTTTTTTTCTAAGTTTAAAAACGGTAATTGTCGCTGCTATTATTGAAAGTTTGCCCTGGCGGATTAATGACAATATTTCTGTGCCTTTAGCTTCGGCAGTGGTAATGTATTTATTGATGATTGGTTAAGACAAAAAATCACCCATAGAAACGTTGTATGTAACATCCCTACGGGTGTTTTTTAAAGAAATTATCCCTTCATGCCAACGACAGTTAGGATACTTGATTTTCTCACACTGCCTTCGCGGAAATGAGACGATAATAATTCCGGCTGGCAGTTAGTGCAATAAGAAGAGACCTCAATTTGCCCGGCTGGCACCCCTTGCTTTATTAGTTGTTTTTTTGTCGCTCCCTTAATGTCAAAAGAGATTTTACCGTTAAGTAGAGTGGCAAATTTAGTATTGCCGCTGATTATAAATAACATCATTTTAATAAAAATCGGCCAGCCTTTTTGCTGGTAGCATTCTTTATCAATAGCTGGTCCCAGATAAGCCAATAGTTCAGTTGGATTACAACCGAATTGTTTAGTCATCGCTTTGACCGCTTTAGTTGTTATTTTACCTACCACTCCGCGCCAACCAACATGAAGAAAAGCTAAAATCTCTTTTTTCGAGTCGTAAATTATTAATGGAATGCAGTCACCGGTTGGCAGAGCAAAATAAAGATTTTTTTGGCGAGTGATAACCCCATCAATATTTTCAATTATTGGCTGAAACTTTTCGATTATTTTTAGCTGGCTGGTATGGGCAACAATTATTTTGACAGTTTGATTTTGATCAACATTGATTTTATCAAAAATTTTTTTTTGGTTTTGTTTAGTTTGTTCATTCTGCTCCAAAAAATTTTTACCCAATATGCCATCCTCGTTGGTCGAAGAAACTATCAATAAAGAAGAGACATTAGCTAATTGTTTTTGCGGTTTAATCATAACTTAAGTTATTATAGCTTAGTCGCTGGCTTTAGCCAAATATCGATTTTTATAAAAAATTTGTCTGTGCTAAAATATTACTATGGTTATTCGGAAGAAATTCAATTGGTTTGATGTTGCTAGTGTCATTTTTTTAGTTTTAATCGGTTTGACCTTGATTTGGGAGCCGTTTTTTATTACCTTTCAATATCAAGACGTCAGCTACCACCTGTTAGTGGCTCAAGGTTATGAGCGGGTCGGCGGCATTGTCACTTGGGATTTCTGGGAAAGTCTGCCGGACGGCCGGCCCCAGAATTATCCGCCGCTTTTCCATTTATTAATATCATTTTTAGTCAAGCTTCAACTAACACCGTATTTTATTATTCGTTTTATTTCTTGGCTGTCAATTGTTGGCTCATTAGCCTTAGCTTGGTTTGGTTTGCGGTGCCTTTTCAATTCAAGGACCGCTTTTTTCTTTTTGCTGCTGGCGAGCGCCTTTAGCACCTATCTGATTTTTTTAGGAGTTTTATTAACTGCCTCTTTTAATTTAGCGGCTAGCTGTTTATTGCTTTTTTTGATTCAGAAAAATAGATTATTTGGCGCTACAGCACTTTTGGCAATCATGTTTTATACTCATATGATAATGCCGTTTTTTGTTGTTGGTGCATTACTTTTCTGGCTCATTTTTAACCGAAGTTATTTTAAAGCAGTCGCCAAGGTAGTAGTGGTTGCTTTAATTTTTTATTCACCCTGGGCCTTGCATATTCTTTTTAATTCAACTCATGTTTTGTACACTAATAAGCATTATGTAGCTAATTACCCAGTGGCTGAATTTAATGCCAGCCTTTCTCTCTTCTTACTTTTTGTGGTTGCCCTAGCTTATATTATTTGGCACTTCGATAAGGACAAAAAAACTAGCTTAATTTTCTTTTTTGGTTTGTTTTTAGTCCAAGTGCCTATCCTTTTTTCAAAATTTCCTTCCCGTTTTACAATCAGCGGTGGATTTTTTGCCGCCATTGTTATTATTGCTTATTTTTTTGATTCTTGGCTCAAGACGCAAAAGCATCAATCACTCAAAAGGGGATTGATTGTTATTGTTTTTATCCTCGCCAATTTATTTTCTTACGAAATATTTGTTATTCCCGCTACCCAGTCAGTTGATCTGATGTGGGAGAAAGGTTTTTTTTATCGGGCTATTGATTTAAAAAAAGCCGGACCTTTTGCGCTAGATAAAATCAGCTACCGTTTTTATAATTCGACTAATCTTCAATTAGCCTCTCTAATTTCAGCTAACAGTTCGGCTGATCAGGTAATTTATAATATCTCCGATAGCTTGAGTACATTTCGGTATGAAGATTACCGTCGGTATTCAATTGGTCAGCTTTTTGCTGCCTTGACTAATCGCTCAATGGCTAATTTTCGTTTGCCAGAATATTACTGGCGTCAACCTTTGCCGTTTGATCAAATTGCCATTGTAATTGCTGATTATACCCAGACCAATTTTTCTAAAAGCGAAAAAAACGAAGTCCAAAAGCAGGTCGCCACGACTTTAGAGGAAAATTTTGAGCCGATTTCAGACAGTACAACTTTAGTGATTTTCAAAAATAAAAATCCTGAAACTTTCAGGATCAAGCCGGTTAAACCAGTAATCAATCAGTGGCTGGCTTTAGTGATATTTTTGGCTTTCGTCAGCGTTGTTACTCTTGAAACAAGGAAGGCCTTGAAAAGCTAGATATATTTACCCTCTCCCTCTGGGGAGAGGGTCATCGCATTACAAGGTGGGTGATGGGGGAATTACTCATAACCCCCTCTAACTCCCCCTTATTAAGGGGGAGAATCTTAGGGTTTACCCTTCCTCATCCGTCCCGTCGTTCGCGAAAGACGTGACGACGAAGCAATCTGACGCGAAGTGTCATCCTGAACGAAGTGAAGGATCCCTCAAGGGATTGCTTTGTCCCGACTGCGCCTGCCTGCCGGCAGGCAGGTCGGGACTCGCAATGACCTTTTTTATTACATCCGGCAACTGGATTAGCAGACTTTAGTCTGCGTGCTCGGAAAAGAGGGGGGGGTGAGGGGGAGTTATGGTGTTGCTGACGCTTCCACTTCCCCTCCACCTTGGGTAGTATCAGAATCTTCTCCTTGGACTATTTCTTCGGTTGAAGTCGAGGTTGGCTCTTCTACTACTGGTTCTTGATTATATTCACATGATCCGTCATCATAATTAGCTTCAGGCTGATAATTAAGCGCAGTTTGGTCCATACAGCCTAGCACAATCACAGGCTCGTCCTGAGGCGGCTCGAAGGGCTCAGTTGAAGTGGGGGTTTGGTCAGTTGGAGGCACCTCTTCTTCAACAGGAGGCTCTTCAGTTGGAGGGGTACTATTACCAACTACAATAATTACTTTAGATTCACTAACCTCGTTAGTCCCATCTGAGACTGTAACTGTCACTGTTACTTCTCGATCCAAAGGCAGTTCCTCAGTCACAGTCCAGTAAATTAAGCCGTCTTCACCGGAAATTTCACTGATCAAATTTGGCTCAAAATTCCAGGTGTATTTTAGATCACTACTTGGCGTATCTGAATCAGTCACTTGAGCCCAGAGTTCCACACTTACACCAGGGGCAACTGTTTCACGCGAGGCAGCAAAGCTTTCAATGACAGGAGCGTTACCGGTTTTATTAGCGAGAGCGATCCAGTCAAAGGTAAAATCTATATCACTAATTGGATCTAGATTAATTCGGAAGCCCCTGGTTGACTTATTAGAAATCCAGTACTCTTTGCCATTTAATTTTTGTTGGCTGCTAGCGGTGATTTTTGGCACGTTTTGATATTCGCCGCTAAACACTATCTCAGTTGAAGTTGCGCCGGTCAAAATAATGGCCGTTCCAGCCTGGTCTTTCGAAACATACAATTTGCCTTCAATTTCCACGTCGTTTTTAAACACCACCTTGTGTTCAAACGAGGCTTCACCTCGAACGTAGATTGTGCCATAGAAAGTGGCAGCTTGTTGGACAATTAAGGTTTGAATATCTAAGTCAGGATTGTCAATGACTGTCAAAGGTGTACTACTAGGTGTTTCAAACGAGCCAACTACTAATTCAGTCTCTAAATTAGCACTGGTTTTGATTAAAACGTTGATTATTCCTTTGTCACCAGAAAAATCCTCTAAAGCCTGACCAATAATACCAACGCTTTTTTCCGTGGCTTTCATGGCATAACCCGAAGTATTAGCTGTAGTTAACAAGTCACCAATCATAATTTCACCATTTTCACTTGAAACTTTCACTGGCACCTGACCGACCAGGGCAATGGGATAATAACCCCGTTGAGCCATTTCAGTACGGTCTAGCTGGTTTTCATTTTCATCCTGAATACCACCAGCCAAAACTCCGGGGTTAGTTGAAACAATACCAATGGCTTTAGAATCATAGGCCTGAATAGATTTTTTAACAGTATTCTTAGTAGTTTGGTCAAAAATCACTACATCACCTGGTTCAAGAGCTTCGGAAGATTTCATGTATTCAGCGTAGTCATTAGAACCAGCCGCCTGTAAAGAGCCAGAGGCGTATAACTGACCAGTGACCATCACATTACCTTTGAACCAGCCGGCGTAGTCTGTTCCTGTTGGCAAAGTATACGAAGTAGTAGTGGCGGCGACAATACCAATTCCAGTACCATTAGGATCGGCTAAGAATACGCCGCCATAGTTATTGTCAGTGGCTGAAGTATTAGCATCAGCTGCGGCCCAGACGCCAATAGTAGTACGAGTCATTCCCGCACTTGTCCCACCAGTTTGGTCGGCAAAAGTATACAAGCCATAAACTACTGGTGTATCACCAGTTCCGCCCTGACCAGAATGAACGGTTGTATTATATAAGCCATAAAGATTTGTACTGGCTGCCTGTGCACCGCTGTGGCTGACATCAAGATATTCTCCATAATTACTGCCTGACGCATCAGCTCCAGTCATTGACAAAGAAATAGAAAGAGCCCTCATATCAATATCGCTGCCTGTGGAATCAACTATACCAATAGTTGTTGAGGCATTAATAAAAACCTCTTCATTTAAGAAGGTAGAGCCGTCTAAGACATATAGTCCGCCACCAACAGCGGTTGACTCTGAATCAACATAAAGACCATAACCGGTTGTGTCATTTTCATCAATAAATACACCAATGCCATTGGTGCCAGCACTGTTGTCAGTTTGAGTGTAAAGACCATAGGCAGTGCCGGCAGAGTTACGAGCGTGAGCAAAGAGGGCAAAGGCGTTATCGCTAGCAGAATCGGCCACAAAATAGCCGCCATAAGCATCAGCAACACCACTCGTATCATCTCCTTCAGATTCAACATAAAGGCCATAGGTATTTTGCCCAACAGCATTAGTAAGCACATCCACATAACCACCATAAACAATTCCCGCATTTAAACCACCAGTATCACCTTCTGCCCTTACCCCAACATCAAAGCCATAAACATTAGCATCAATGTTATGATAAGAAGCAGCATTAGAAATTACCGTCACATTTAAGTCTAATCCTCGTTGTTGTGCATCTATACTAGCCGTACTGAAGGTATTAGTAGTGGTAACAGTCAAAGCATTTTCAACTGTATTGGTGGTAATGGCATAACTGACTGTTTGTTTACCAGTGGTGGTGGCGTTGCCATTGGTATATAAATCTCCGACAAAATAACCAGCGTAATTAGTGGTTGCTCCTGAAGCAGTGGTATAAATACCATAATTAATATCGGCTGTCCCGGCAGCATTAAAATAGCCGCCGTAGTGGGTATTTACTCCTGTTGTGGTCAAATCATTATCAGCAACAGCATAGATGCCATAAGCGTTGACAGTGTGTCCTGCGTTTCCGCCCCACACGAAAGAATTATCAAAGTGTCCGGCGTAGATGTTTTGCGTCCCACCTGATATAGAAGTCAACTCCGGAGTCATACTAATCAGCGCTTTCGACCCGTAGATGTTTAAGTTTTGGGTGCTGCTAAGCTCTTGGTCGTTAAATGTCGGATTGCCGTCAACCGTTACATTACTGCCATAGAAAGTTGCCGTCAGGGGGGCGAAAGTAGACCCTATTGTAAAGCTTCCCAAATTGACATTCGAATCAATGCCGTAAACGGTCAATGACGCAACTGCTCCCTCATTGGTTAATTGAGTATTTGGAGTGATTACTGAATTAATATTTTTCAGCGTCCTCGTCTCACCTCCCTCAATGGTTGCCTCGCCGGTGTCGGTATCAATGTCAACCACGATACTGTCTTCAGAGGCATCATTGTCGTGGTTGATGTAAATAACCTTATTCCAATCGTCAGTGCTGTCGCTGGCGATGTCAATTAAATAGGTGCTGTTCGGCGATGCGTTGCGCACGCCGATGTTATTCTGGGATGCGTTGACCACCAACGTCGTGGTGTCAACGGTTAAACTGCCGCCAATAGTGGCAGCATCATCAACAAACAAATCATCATCAACTCCTAAATCCCCAGCACCCCAGCCGTGGTTAGTGGGTGAGCCAACTGATAAGTAGCCAGTCGTCGTGGCATTCCCATCAGAGTCAACCTGAAATTGAATTACTTCACTAGAATCATGAACAGCAAAGACAGAACTTCCAGCAGCATCACCAAGCTTAACTCTCAGGTTATTTATCGGCGAAGCTCCAACCGAGGCATCAATCCAAAGGCCACCATAGGTATAGGTAATTGGTACAATGTCAGCAACAATTAAAGCTGATTGAGATACTCCAAAATAGATACCGTTTGTACCGCCACCAGAATCTATAATTAGGTCACTATCAATTTCAACATCATCAGCTATATATAAATCACCGCCAGTTAAATCTAAACTTTCGGCTGTGCCGCTAGAACCAATCCAAAGTGAGCCAGTCGTCGTTGCATTCCCGTCAACTCTGAAGTTAGCCGCGATGGTCGAAGAAGCAGTGACATAAATCCCAATATCCGTAGAAGTTGGGGTAATGGCTTTGTCCCAGGCATATTGCCAAGCGCTTAAACCAGAAGAGCCGGTAATCTGGGTGCCATCAAAGTATAAATTGCCTGAATTAACATACAAATCATAGTAAGTGCCTAAGTTAGACGCCCCATTAGCTAAGACTAGGTTGGTAGTAGAGGCATAACCTGAAACTTCAAGGTTGCCGGTAGTCGTGGCATTGCCCCCGACATACAAACTGCCAGCTGGCAAAGGATTAATTGGTGGCAAAGTAGTACCAATCACTAAAAATCCTGAAGTGGTGGCGTTGCCTGAATTATCAACCCTGAATTTATCACCATCACCCACCGTGAAAAGCGACAACGGTGAGGCGTCGTTAATGCCTACGTTACCACCGTGTTCTAAAATCATTGCAAAATCCGCCGTCGTGTCGTCAAAGTAGGTAAACATAAGGTCGTTTTGCTGACCCGCATCAATGACGTATTGATCGCCTCTAGCCACCATATGCCAGCCCTGGGTTCCTACCGTATTCAATCCCTGGGTGCCATTGCCTAAAGTAATGAAATTCATAGAAACTTGATATGAGCCATCGTGGTCAAGGATGATAGAGTCGCCACCAGTACCGTAGGTGTGGATTGAAGCCGCTGGTTGGGTAGTGCCAAAGCCGACATTGCCATTTGATTGATTAACAAATAATAATGAAGAATTATTAGAATTCAAGACGTTTAAAGTCCCGACGACAGATAAGGTTGAAGTTGGACTGGCTGTGCCAATCCCCACTCTATTTTCATTAGCATTAACTACCAAAGTTGTTGAATCAACCAACATTCCGCCTCGTATTTGCGTCGAAGTAGAAGTCTGTCCAGTAATACCTACATACAAAGCAGTTGAAGAGGCAAATTCAGAAACATACAGAGTACCGGTGGTGGTCGCCGATCCTACCCATAAGCCACCGTCTATTTCCACATCATCGGTCACAAACAAATCCCCGCCGCTCCGATCTAGGTTAGTAATCCCTCCGTCGTTGCCAATTAAAATAAACTCAGAAGTCGTCGCCCGCGTTGAAGACACTCCTTTGTCATACAAATTAAGATTGCCTAAACTATCTAAACTCAATAAGTAGTTTGCCACCGCCGCCGTGCTCGTGGCATGAAGCCCGTCAATAGTATCTGCGTTAAAAGCATAAGCAGAAGCTGTAATTTGTTTTCTCGGCGTCATTTCACTGTCATAGACTGGCAAAGCCGCTGTCCCTCGAATGGTAACTCCTAAGTAGAGAGAGTCTGTATTCCAGTCAATGGTGGAAGTGGCTAAGGAATTATGGCTTGTTCCACCTAAAGCCACAGAAAAGACCCCGTTAACTGTTGTGACTGTCGTAGTACCGTAATCAGAGGTATCACAGGCCCCAATTGCTGTCCAGAGACAATTACCACTCGTAGCTGCGTCGTAAATCACAAACTTAGCATAATAGGTGCCATCAGCCACGGCTAACCCACTGCTATCATTAATCTTACCTTGGTAGTTGAGCTGTTTGTTGATGCCAGTGGCGGCTTCAGCCTGCAGGGCATAAGTAACAAAACCCATGATGAAAAGCAAAAGCATTATAGCCAAGACTGAAAAACCCACAAACAAACCAGCATCACGTAGACTTTGGAGTCGTGATTTTGGTTTGTAGCGGTAGTTTTTGCTTAAATAGGGTGACATAAATGCAAAAGACCTAATTAAGTCTATTCAATGTGATCATTGATGAACTTAATTAGGTCTTTCTCTAAAACCCGGTAGGTTTTGTGACCGATCTTAGCGGCACGAAGTTTTTTAGCAGCAATCCAACGGTAAACCGTCTTCTGACTTACCTTCATGATCCTCGCAACGTCTTCTAATGTCAGTATTCCGTAATTAGGCACGACAAGTATGTTAAATTAAAACTGCCTTTATTGTACTAGATTATGTCCTTCATTGTCAACTATAAGATATCCACTGTCCTTCATTGTCCAATACCAAAAATAACGACTAAAACAAAGAATGGCTTTGTAAAGCCATTCTTTCATAACTTATAACTTAAAACTTATAACTCACATCTTTTTAATAGTCCCCCAAAGCATTGCGCCAATATCTTCAGTCAATTCTACTGCCTTCTTATAATTCTCTATTGTTAAATATCCTTCAACTAATGAAAAATGTAAAAGATATTTTGATTCCTTAAGAGAGCCGTAAGAAATTTCTAAAAAATTCTTGTACACTTTGTCTTTTTTTCTAGCATAACCCTCAATGTAATTCAATATTACTGACAAAGCTGCTCTTCTTAATTGAGATATGACACCATACAATTCTTCTTTTGGAAAATTCTTCGTTAATTTATAAACTAAATGGACATAGTTATCCATTTTAGCTTTTAATTCGTCGTGAAACCAAGTCATAAATTTAAACTCACTGATAATCAAAAAGCGCTTTAAAAGCGCTATTTTTGATTTTTAAAATTTTTATTATTTTAGGTTCTAAGTTATAAGTTATAAGTTATAAGATTCAAACATCGTTCTTCTCTACTCCAAAATACCGTCCAAATTAACATCATACAAAATCTGTTCAGAGACTAAACGGTAACTTATAATACCTTTCTTATCAAACCAAATTTTAATTTCGCGCTTGGCTTCACTAGGACTCGTGGAACAATGAATTAAATTTCTGACAGCCCGGCCGCCGACACTGGAAAGCTCATATGAGTCAACTGTCAAATCTCCGCGAATTGTGCCCACGTCAGAAGTTAACGGTTCAGTATCGCCAACAATTTTTTTGACAATGCCAACGGCGCTATTCCCTTCAAAAACCATGGTCACCACCGGGCCGCAGGTTAAAAATTTCACATTAGCATTGATAATATCTTTACCGTATTCAATCGCTTCTTTTTCCAGTGGCAAGCCCTGTTTTTTCCGGTCTGATATGATTCTTTCGCCTTTTTCCAAACACCATTTGTCATCTTTTTTATAATGCTCAAAAGCTTGATCTTTTGTTGCTAAAATCAAATTCAAAGCGACTAATTTAAGACCAGTCCGTTCAAGTCTTTTAATCAGTTCCCCGATTAATCCCCGTTGAACACCGTCTGGTTTAATTATTACTAAAGTCTGTTCTTTTTTTAAATCAACCATAGAATTATTTTAAAAATGATTTAATTTTTTCTAAGACCTGACTCGGCGTCATGCTTGATTTTACAATGTAATCATTGGCACCTAATTTTTGCCCTTTTTCAATGTCAGCTTTTTGGCCCAAATTAGTTAGGAGTAAAACCGGAATATTTTTAGTTTTAGAGTCTTTTTTAAGCTCGGTTAACACGGCAAAGCCGTCCATTTTCGGCATCATAATATCCAGTAAAATTACGGCTGGCAATTCCTTTTTGGCTAGTTCTAAACCAATCTCTCCATCAGGGGCAAGCAATAAATCTAAGCCTCCTTCTTTTATTTTAAGTTGGTACATTTCAATTAAGGTTTGATCGTCCTCAACTAATAAAATTTTTGCCATAAAACCCTGAATATAAATAATTATAATCCTATTATAGCATATTTTAATTATTTTTCAAGACCATGTTTTCCCCATCAAGCCGAAAACAAACATCACCATCCTGGTCAGTGCGAAGAATCTTTGACCCTAGCCGACTCAAATAATCAATGGTTTGTTGGTGAGGATGGCCAAATTTATTATTTTCACCCACTGAAATAATGGCCCAGGCCGGCTTAACCGCTGCTAAAAATTCCAGACTATTGGCCGTATCTGATCCATGGTGGCCAACTTTTAAAATATCCGCTAATAAACCCCAGTTTCCGCTGACTAGCTCTTCTTCGTGCTCAAAGTCACCAGTTAGTATTATTAAATTATTTTGATAAATCAACTTTGCAACAATAGAGGTATTATTTAGATTTTTTACTTCTTGGTCTAAAAAACTTTGATCCGGAAATAAAATTATTAACTCGGTTTCATGATCTAAAATTACCCTTTGTGGTTCATCGATGATTTTAAAATTAATGTCTTCCTGTCTAATCAGATTAATAAAAGCCTGGTAACCTGATTCATTATAAATTACCCCCGTTAAAAAAATATTTTTGACCTTGTATCTTTTTAAAACTTCAACCAGCCCTGTAACGTGGTCGGCATGAGGGTGAGTCAGTATTACTAAATCAATCTTTCGCTCGTAAAAAGGCAGGTATTCACCTAATTTATAAATAACTGTGTTATCCGACCCGCCATCAATCAAAATATTTTGCCCCCTAGCGGTTCGAGTCAAAATAGCATCTCCCTGACCAACGTCAAAAACACAAAACTGAAAACTGCTTTTTTGTAAGCCAAGAAATAATAATAAAATTAGCAAAAAACTTAAAAATATTAAAAGGTAGAAAATTATAATAACTCTTTTTGCTCTCATATATGGCTTTATCTTAAAAATAAAGTATGCTAAAATGTAATCAATAATATTAACATGGCATGAAGATGAAGGGAGGGATTCACCATGAGGAGGATCCTATTTTTATTTTGTCTTTTAACAATGACTGCTTCACCGCTCATCGCCCAAGAAGAACCCAGCAAATCGGAAATAAGGCTTAGAATTTTTGAAGAAGAATTAACCGATGAAATCTGGCCTGACTTGTGGCTGAAATACCACCTCTATTGGGATTTAGAGCATCGGGATTACAGTCCTAACTGGGAAACAATTGATGATCTCGCTGACAAAGGTCTTGATGCCTTCACTGATGCTCTTAAAGAGGTGGCTGAAAAAGAGCTTGATGACTGGGAGCTTTTCCAGAAAGCTCAAAAGTGGCTAAAGGACCGAGCCGAAGTTAAACTCGCTATCTACGAGCAAGAACCCACTGAAAGTGGCCCCTCAAGACTGACAGTTGATGCGGGCTGGAAAGTTGACAAAGGACGACATCACCTTGTTGATGCGGGTATCCGGCTCCGGACTGACCCCGCTCTTTATCTCAAGTATCACTGGCCTAATAACGGCCGACTGGAGCACGACTGGGCTTGGTATCCTATCCAACGAGAAATCGAGTATCGTCTCGACAATATGCCACTTAACCTCGACGTCAAGTTCAGTTATCAGTATGATGAACAGCTCCTAAAGGGCAGACTAGAAGACTTACAGATCAGCGAACATTGGCGATTCGGCTTTGGCACTTCCTATGACTTTGATGACTGTGAATTCGCAGTCAAGGGAATGTTTTACGCCGCCTTCTAAAAACTACACCTAAAAAAAGATGGACAGAAGGCGGTTTTGTTTTTAAAAATCAATGGCTGAACCAGGAATACCGGCGAAAAATCCAATGACTTTTATTACATAACTTAATAACAACCAAACTGGCCAAAATAAATATTGACTTATCTCACTAAATACCAAACTTAGAAACAAAACACCAAAACCAATTACGGTTAAATAAGTAACAATTGGCACAACCAGCAAATTGACAATCGGACTAATTAAAGAAATTCGGCCGAAATTATAAACAATCAAAGGCAAGGTAGCAAGTTGGGCCGCCAAGGTTAGCTGTAATGATTCTTTCAAACCCAGGTAAGAGGGCAGATTCAAAAACCACCTCTCAAAAAAAGGCACCAAATAAATCAGGCCTAAAACCGCGCAAAACGATAATTGAAAACCAACATCATCCCGCAAAATACTTGGATTAACTAAAATCATTACGCTCCCCGCCAAAATCAAAGCGTTAGTTGACTGATTTAGCCGACCAACATACATAGCAAAAATCACCAGCCAGCCCATGATGGCTGCTCGCACCGCTGAAGCGGGAAAACCAACAATAATTACATAAATAACTAAAATAAAAGTAATCAACCAAAAAGATTTTTTCCTCGGAATATAAAAAATTAAAGCCAATTGCATCAAGATGGCCGTAATAATCGTAATGTTAAAGCCAGAAATGGCAATCAAATGAGTCGTGCCAGTTAAATTAAATTTATCCATCAACCCCTGGGGAATCCCCCGTCTAGCCCCTAAAATAATGGCGGCAAATAAACTCGCTGGCGGCTCGGGTAGATTGTTATTAATAATTACTTCCAGTTTGTTTTTAAATTTAAAAATTTTAGCCAAAAACCAATTACCGTAATTTTGACTAATTAATTCAATTTTGGGATAAACACACTGCGCATAAATCCCCTCTTTGGCTAGATAACGGTCATAAGAAAAATCTTCTATTGGCTCTGGTTTTCTCAATTTGCAATTAATTGAAATTAAATCGCCGTATTGATATTCAGGATACAAACCAACATTAACTAGCACCTTGCCGCTGGCCTGTTTACCATTTAATTCAGCGGCTTTGATGGTTAACTTAGTGTGATTAATTCTAATATCAGGCTCTTTGATAACTACGCCTGTGAAATTAACCTGCTGGTTGCTGTAAAACCAAATTTTATTTTCATCAGTTTGCGGCAGACTTAATTGATAGCGAAAAATGCCTAAGGCAATCAAAATGCCGCCTAAAAATAGATAGCGCCAGGTTTTGTTAGACCAAAATAAAATTACAGAAGCAGACATTACTAAACCAAATAAATACAAAATAAAAAATTCAACTGCAAAAAAAGACCTGATTGCCACGCCAGCAACAAAGCATAGGAGAAAATAACGGAAAATTTGGGATTTGTGGTCAAACATTTTTATTTCTATCCCTGTCCCATATTAAAGGATTATTTTTTATATATTCATAGATTTTATTTAATACCTTTTCATTTCTAATAATATGATCATAAAAAGAACGTTGCCATTGAAATTCATAATTGTTAAAATTTTTTCGAATTTCCTTGGTTACCATATTTTTAAATGAATTAACAATTTTTGATAATAAACCATAATTTACCCGCGTAGGGACAGGGCACTGCCCTGTCCCTACGGGTTTTGTGATTTGTATAATCCCATGGACATGGTTTGGCATTATTATGAATTTATCAATGGCAACGTTTTGATAATAATCCGGGATTTGTTGCCAATATTTTTTGGCAATTTCACCATATTGATTTAATATCATTTTATTATCCTTGATGTAACCAAAATATTCTATTCTATCCTTAATACAAATTGTTACAAAATAAAAACCTTCCAAATTATAATCATAATCTTTTAATCTATTTAATTTTCTATTTCGTCTATTTTTTCCAACTAACATAAAACGCGCCGTAAAGACGCGCTATGTTGATTGAAATTTAATTTTGGTTAATCGACTTCAACTACGTCCCAATCTCCCAGCTCACTAGATATTTCTTTTGTTCCGGCGTTAAATTATCAATACTGATCCCCATTGATTTCAACTTGGTTTTGGCAATCCAATTCTCAATCTTTTCAGGAATATAATAAACTTTATTCTGCAACTTCTTAGAATTTTTTACTACATATTCCGAGGCTAAAGCTTGAGTCGAAAAACTCATGTCCATTACCGAAGCCGGATGACCTTCAGCGGCCGCTAAATTAATCAGGCGACCGTCAGCTAACAAATAAATGTGTTTTCCACCCGGCAAAATATATTCATCAACAAAATTACGAACATTTTTTCGGAATTTCCTGGATAGTTTTTTTAAGGCAGGAATATCAATTTCTACATCAAAGTGGCCGGAATTGCAAACCACTGCTCCGTCTTTCATTTTTTTAAAATGCTCTTTTCTAATCACGTGGATATCACCAGTTAAAGTGCAAAACAAATCGCCAATACTAGCCGCGCGATTCATTGGCATGACTCTGAAACCGTCCATTACTGCTTCAATGGCCTTAATTGAATCTACTTCAGTAATAATTACGTTAGCGCCCATCCCCCGCGCTCTCATCGCAAACCCCCGGCCGCACCAGCCATAGCCAGCCACGACCACGGTTTTGCCAGCCAGTAAAATATCCGTGGCGCGGATAATGCCGTCCAAAGTCGACTGGCCCGTGCCATAACGGTTATCAAATAAATTTTTGGTTTTGGCGTCGTTGACTGCAATAATCGGCACTAACAATCTTCCCTCTCTCTCCAAAGCCTTAAGCCGAATCACTCCGGTTGTCGTCTCTTCCATTGAACCTTTGACTTTGTAGGCTTGTTTTTGGTATTTAGAATGAAGCAATGACAATAAATCAGCTCCATCATCCATGGTAATATCTGGTTTATGTTTAATAGCTGCTTCCAAATGTTTATAATAGATCTGACGATTTTCACCGCAACGTGCAAAAACTTTGATGCCATAATCTTTGACTAATGAAGCGGCAACATCATCTTGGGTGGACAAAGGATTGGAAGCACATAAAACCACATCCGCCCCGCCGGCTTTCAGAGTTCTAATTAAATTAGCAGTCTCACACGTTACATGCAGACAAGCCGACACCTTTATCCCTTTCAATGGTTTAGCTTTTGCAAAGCGCTTTTTGATCTCACCTAAAACCGGCATATCACGTTCTGCCCATTCAATCCGTTTTTTGCCTTCTGGTGCTAATTTTAAATTTTTGACATCGTAATTCATTTATCTTCTGCCCTAAATGCTGCCGCGTAGCCGACCCTTTATGGGTCGGCGAGCCATAAAGGCTCGCC
>Ga0209541_10000663_pt1 | contig 68305 bp, 67 predicted proteins | sample RifCSPlowO2_01_FD_184027 | JGI IMG/M metagenome (GOLD analysis project Ga0209541, IMG submission 184027) | Groundwater microbial communities from Rifle, Colorado - Rifle CSP2_plank lowO2_0.1 (SPAdes) (version 2) | ecosystem: Environmental > Aquatic > Deep subsurface > Groundwater | place...
TTTTCTTCCATCCCTTTCCTTTAAATCTTAATCTTCCAACTTTATTTCCATTTTTCTTCGATTCTGATAATCCTTTTAGATTTCTAAAAAGATTATCATTTTCAACTTGTAATGCCTTAGAATATACTTGTTTTAATTCAGGATAACAAGCCTTTAAATCTAAAAGATAATTTGATAGTTCTAATTTAGTAAATCCACTATTTAACTCTGAAAGAAGTTCATTATAAGTTCTTCTACAAATATCTAAAGTGTACTCTAATCGATCTTGTTGTTCTTTGCTAGGATATAACCGGAACTTATAGCTTATCATAACTAAACTAAGTGAAATTTATTTATATCTTTTGTGCGTCCATGTCCAGTGCAAAATTCATCCAACCAATGAATTAGTCGGTTTTCTTTTGCAATTTTTATAAAGTTTTATTTATAAACAAACATATAATAGAAGATCAATAGTTGAAGCAAGTATTAGAAGTTTAAAAAGAAAATTTAGATTTAGTATGAAAATCTATTACAACAATTAAGTCAGAGATTTAGGACAGAGTCTTTTTATACCTATTTGTTTTTTTATAATTATGATTGATGGAAGTTTTTTAAAACAATTAGATAAATTTAATTTGATTATTAATAAAAGAATAACTTCAAGTTTTGTTGGTAATAGAGCTACTAGAAATGTGGGCAGTGGTTTAGTTTTTGGTGATTATGCTAGCTATTCTTTAGGTGATGATTTTAGAAGTATTGATTGGAAAGTATATGCAAGATCTGGTAAATTATATGTTAAAAGATATGAAGAAGATAAGAATTTGACAGTGCATGTTGTTTTAGATTTTAGTGCAAGTATGGGGTTTCATAATAAAAGTGAATATGCATCTAAATTAGGTCTAGGTTTTATTTATTTAGCTATTAAGAATAATGAAAAATACGTATTAAGTACTTTTTCAGAAAATTTAGAGTTTTTCAGACCAACTAAAGAGAGTAAACAAATTGCTTGTATTGTTGATTATTTGAATAATAAAAAAACTACCGGTAAGACAAATCTTTGGGTAAGTATGGCTAATTATAAATCATTAGTTAATACTATCTCAATGGTTGTAATTATTTCAGATTTTTTTTATGATATCTCCCAAATTAGAGATGTTTTGTTTAAATATAAAGGAAATGATATTAGATTAATACAAGTTTTAGATCCATTAGAAAGAGATTTACATTTACAAGGAAACTTTAAATTAAAAGATTTGGAGAGTGGAAATAAATTAAGAGCATTTATTACCCCTTCTTTAAGGAACAAATATTTAAATAAAATGCAGGTTCATTCTGACGAAATTACTAAATTATGTGATCCTGTTGGTGCTAAATTTTTTAGGATAAGTACTGATGAGGATTTATTTAGTGTTTTTTATAGGATTCTAGTTTAGTTCATAAATTGGTTCTTTTTTATACATTTTTGTTATTAATTTTATTTGCTCTTTTGATTCTGAATAAACAGTAAACAACGGCTCTTTTTCTTTTATCTTATCTTTTTTATGTTTATGCAAATAAATTCCAGAACCCTTTTCAGATGGTGCTCCAGCTAGTTTAGCATATTTTGAAGTTAATAGATTATCTACCTTCTTAATTTTTCCTTTTTTGTTTGAATAGATTGTTTTTTTAAATTTTGAGAGTTTTATCTCTTCTGGCTGTATATTTGGATTACCCCCTTGAGCTATTATTATTTCTTTCATTTTTTTATAAGCTTCACCAGATTCTAATAATATTCTTGCTAATTTTTTTGGTTTACCACACATTTTTAATATAATTCCAGCTAACTTTATTGATTTGTTTTTTAGATCTTCAGGACCAATGTTTTGCAACACTAAAAGAACATCTTTAGCCTCTAATGCTGGACCAATTCCATTGCCAATTGGTTGAGATCCATTGGTTATAGCTACTTTAATTTTCATATTTAATTTTTTTCCAAGTTCTATAAATTTTTTCTTTAAATCTCTAGCTTTTTTTCTTGTAGTTATTTTTGTTTCATCTCCTACTGGAATATCTATTAAAATATGGGTTGCATTTACACAAGCCTTTTTCGCTATGATGCTTGCAAGCATAATTCCTTCTGGGTTTATACCTAATGGTTCTTCGATTTTTATAAGCTTATCATCTACTGGTGCTAAATCCAACGCCCCTCCCCAAACTAAACAAGCATTTGTTTTTTTAATAATAGTTTTTATTTCTTCTTTAGAATGAGATACAGGTGCTAAAATTTCCATTACATCACTAGTACCTGCGGGTGAGGTAATTGAACGAGAGGATGTTTTTGGAGTTGTAATTCCTGCTGCAGCGATTATAGGAATAACTATCATGGTTGTTCGATTACCTGCTAAACCACCAATACAGTGTTTATCAGCAATTATTTTTTCTTTTAGATTTAATTTTTCTGAATTTTTAATAATAGCCTTTGTTAAAGCAACAACTTCTCCTTTAGATAGACCAGATTTAAAGCATGCTGAAATAAGATATGTTAGTTCTATATCTGCAAGATTATTATTATATACATCCTGAATTATTTCATTTATTTGTTCTTTTTTTAATTCTTTTCCCAATAGTTTATCTTTAATATAAAATACTGAAGCGGGTTTATTTGCTTTAATTATATTAATTGTTTTTTTATTAACTATCTTAAATAATTCCTGAGATAGACCAATTTCACCTGACTTCACATACCGTGATTCAGTATCTATTTCAACTATAGCTGTAATTTTTTTTTCTTTTATTAAAATTCTACTCATAGGTTTTAGATTTAAAAAATTAGCATTTATTTTATTTATAATAGCAATTAAATTACTACCCGTACTTAAATCAATTTTTTTTGTTTTTAATTTCATTTTATTATGTAGATTGGATTTCTTTTATTTAAAGCTACTATATGTACTAATCTTAATTTATCTTCTGAATAAACAGTAAACAACGGCTCTTTTTCTTTTATCTTATCTTTTTTATGTTTATGCAAATAAATTCCAGAACCCTTTTCAGATGGTGCTCCAGCTAGTTTAGCATATTTTGAAGTTAATAGATTATCTACCTTCTTAATTTTTCCTTTTTTGTTTGAATAGATTGTTTTTTTAAATTTTGAGAGTTTTATCTCTTCTGGCTGTATATTTGGATTACCCCCTTGAGCTATTATTATTTCTTTCATTTTTTTATAAGCTTCACCAGATTCTAATAATATTCTTGCTAATTTTTTTGGTTTACCACACATTTTTAATATAATTCCAGCTAACTTTATTGATTTGTTTTTTAGATCTTCAGGACCAATGTTTTGCAACACTAAAAGAACATCTTTAGCCTCTAATGCTGGACCAATTCCATTGCCAATTGGTTGAGATCCATTGGTTATAGCTACTTTAATTTTCATATTTAATTTTTTTCCAAGACTTATGAATCCTTTTTTTAGTAGTTTAGCTTCTTTTTTTATAGTTACTTTCGTTTCTCTTCCAAAAGGGATGTCTATTAAGACATGCGTAGCATTCAATGTTACTTTTTTTGCTAAAATACTTGCAATCATTATTCCTTCACAGTCAAGGTTTACTGGTTTTTCTATTTTAATTATTTTATTTTCAGCTGAACTTATGTTTAAATTTCCATCCCACACTAAACAACCATTTGTTTTTTTAATAATATTTTTTATTTCTTCTTTTTTATGAGCAATTGGCATTATTATTTCTACTACATCGGTTGTTCCAGCAGCAGAGGTTATTGATCTTGTAGATGTATTTGGGATTATTATTCCTGCTGCGGCTATTATTGGTACTACTATAGGAGTTGTTCTATTTCCAGCTAAACCACCAATACAATGTTTTTCTACTATTATTTTTTCTTTTAGTCCTAATTTTTCTATATTTTTTATAAGAGCCTGTGCAAAATAGGCTGTTTCTTCTGCTGTAAGGTCTTTTTTGTAACAACCAGATATGAAATAGGCAATTTCTGATTCAGTAAGGTTATTATCGTTTATATCATTTATAATCTCTTCTATGTCTTCTTTTTTTAAGGTTTTACCATCTAATTTTTCTCTTATATGATAAAGGGATTCTGGTTTTATGGCTTTATTAATTTTAATTTCTATTTTAGATTTAAGATTTAATTTTTTTCCTAATTCATGAAATAAACCAATTTCTCCCCTTTTTACATGCTTAGATTCAATATCTAAATCTACGATAGCAGTAGCTTTTTTTTTATTATAATTTATGTTAATCCTGTCTAATGGTTTTACATTAAGAAGATTAGCATCAGCTAGATTTAATATTGCAACTAAGGGGCCACCAGTAGTTAGATTTGTTATTTTAGTTTTAAGTTTCATCTTTAAAATGGGTTTCTAATAAAATTATTACTGTTGAGAGAATAATTGGACCTACTAAAAGACCAACAATTCCTATCATTTTAGCTCCACCCAATAGGCCTATTAGAATTATTACTGGGTGTAGTTTTGTTTTTTTATAGATTACAGTTTGTCTTGTAAACGTATCTATAAAACTTAATATGATACCAATTACTAATAAACCTATTGCTATAAATATTTCTTGTTCTGCTAACTTATATATAAAAAAAGGTATCCAGATTATTGCAGGCCCTATAAAAGGAATTAGGCCTAAAAAAGCTATAATTAATCCCCATACCCAAGGAGAGTGTATTCCCAATACTGAAAATCCGATTACAGTAATTACTCCTTCTATTAATGCTATTAAGAAAATCCCATAAATTATTGAGAATGTTGTTGATGAAACATTTTGAATTAGATGTTCTTTATTTTTAAAAGGTAAAAACGATTTTATTGTTTTTCTTATTTCTTCTCCTCCAGATATAAGATAGAACGTTGAATACAAAATAATAATTAAAGCAAATATCTTTTGAGGTATAGAGACTAAAAAATTTGACGCAACAGAGATAATGTAATTAAGCCCCTTTTCTATTGCAGAAGGAATGAATTTTCCTATATTTTCATAACTAGAAATATAATTATCTACCGATGTTTTTATAATTGTTAGGTCTAATGTATTATAAAGTAGCATTGATTCTTTTATTATCACTTCCGCAATAAAAATTAAAGGAATTACAATAATTAGTAATATTAAAATTGTGATTATAAACGCACTAATAGCTGGTTTTTTAACATATTTTTGTAATTTAATATGTAATGGATAAAATAAAAGTGCTAAGAAAAAACTAGCCAATATTGCTGAAATAAAAGGTTTTATTATAATATAAGATATATAGAATAAGATGGCTAATGCTGCGATGTACCCAATTTTTTTATGAATATCTTCTGTCATTATAGGATGAATATGCTTAATCTTTATAAATATTATTTAAAAAAATAAAAAATTATTGTTTACAACAATAGGTTACTGTTAGTTTAGTTGCATCCTTTGCTATATTATTTGGATATGGAGCTATTGTTATTAAATTCGCACTACTAGAATCTTTTTTGATTTCAGCTCTTATTTTTGTTGTTCCAGCTAAACAGGTTGTATCCCCAAATGTAGTATCTATTCCATTTATAGTATACTGTAATCTTAATATATAACATTGATCTACATTCCCAAAATTAACATCTCCATCTGGTGTATCTGTTGTACTCCCAATACATTCTGCTCCATCTTCAGTCATAACACATGCCTCTCTATTCGTAGCACAAAATATTTTATTAGAACCTACTGTATAATCATCCTCACAAAAGTATTCATAAACAGCATTGCCTATACAATAATCAGTTACAGTATCTACTAAAAAACCATATGATGGAATTCGACCTGTAGTATGACCTCCTCTATCTTCAAACATTCCACCATCACTATCAGTACAGAATATTTGATCACCACCAGAACTTGATGGAATTCCACCACTATAACCTTAAGTATCTCCACCCATACAGGTTTATCCAACCAATCCACATGGTGTAGGATCAACTGTTCCCCCAAATAATGCTTTTCCGGTTATAGTACTGTTAATAGTTAAAGCTATTACAATAATACCAAGTAGAACAATTATCGTTAAATATATTCTATTTTTATTTGAAAAATTTTCTTTTAAAACATTTGTTTTTTTCATAGAATACACTCCTTTTTAATTTAATAATTAATATTCGTACATAAATATTTTCTTTTGATCGAAGGATAGATTAATCTGTGAATCTTGGATGAAGTCTATAAATATATACCGAAAGGTTTTTTAATTTCAAATATTTACTTTTCATATGACAAGTAAATTTTTAATGGGTTTTGGTGTAGGTTTAGTACTAATGCCATTTGCAGGTTTTGTGAATAAAGTTCCCCTTGTAGGTATTTATTTAGATTCATATTCTACAATAATCTTTATTTTAATAGGTGTGGTGCTCATAGTTAAGGGGATTTAATTAAAAATTCTAATTCTTTAAAACTTTTAAAAATATAGGTGGGTCTTAATCTTTTTAATTCTTTTATTGGTGTATTAGAACCTCCTAAAATAATTATTGATTTGGTTTTTGCATTTCTTGCAGTTAATATGTCATAGACTGAATCCCCTATAACATATTTTGTTTTTGCTTTTATTATTTTTTCTGCTAAATATACTTCTTCAGGATTTGGTTTTGGATGTTTTACGTGGTTCGCAGTGATTATTACATCAAAATAATCCTTTGTTAGTTTCGCATTTTTCAACAAACAAATTAAATTTTTTTTATTGCTCATATTAGTTACTATAGCTATAAAATAATTTTTTTAATGTTGATTTTACATAAGGTATTATTTTTGTATATTTATAATATTTTTTTTGGAGATAATAAGAATGAAGATAAGCTATTTTCTTTATATTTTTAATATTTGGTTGTAATATTTTAATCATTTCTTTTTTTGGTAGGCCTAGCAAGGAAGTTATTTCTTTAGCTGACTTTTCAGGCAGATTCATTTTTTTAAAAGCTGCATTATAAGAAAGAATATGGGTTTTTGAACTATTTATAAGGGTATTATCTAAATCAAAACAAAGTAATTGATTCATTTTTTTAGTAGATAATTCCATATTAGATATGCAGAGCTTATTATAATCCCTAAAGGAAGGAGTAATAAAAATGCAGCTCTTAATGCAATTTTTTTATGATCTATTCTTTGTACTGTATTTTTTATTTTTTTACTAGTTATTCGTGCTTTAATTTTAATCTTTATTTCTGTCTCTTTGGCCTTTTTTTTCAATTTTTGTGTTGCTTTCATCTTAAATTTTCTCTTGCTAATTTTACAAATTGTTTTGGTTTTAATATCCCAAATTCAGAGACTATTGCAGTTACTATTTCGGGATTTATCTTTTCAAATGCATAATTATGTATTTTTATATTTTTTGGTGGGTTGCCCCATATCTCTTTTGGAGGCCTTTCTTCAATAATTGTTGGTTTAAATTCTGAAGATTGATTATCATACTTCCATGAATTTGTAATTATATATAAAGGTACACCAGAAGTATAACAAGTTTCAGCTACTAGTTCTGATCCAATTTTATTTATTATTTTACAATTATATGTAATTGCATCGCAGCCCAACATAGCAATTGTTGCGTGTTTTATTGCTAGTCTCATTGCAGAATCTATAAAATGATTATTTGGAATATTTAATTTAGATAATTCCAATGATGTAATTCTTCCCTGAAATTTTGGTCTTGTTTCTGTGTTATTTACTATAAATTTTTTAGGTAGTGCCTCTTTTAATGATTCAATAACCATAGAAGAATGACAATGGGTATAAATAATATAATTATTTTTTATTAATTTAGCAGCATTTTTATGCACTAGCTGAGATGTTTTGTCAAAATAGTTTAATGCAACATCAATTCCATTCTTTTTTGCATAATTAATTGCATTTCTTAATGTTGGTTCTGTAGCTCTTAAAGATAACAAGTGGTTTATTGCTTTTTCTGATGAGTCAATTTTTAGGGCTTTAAGTCCAGCAATAGCTATGTTTCGCGCTCCTTGTATCTTAAGGTTCTTTATATTATTACAAATCAATTCAAATTTTTCCATTGATTGATTTCTAATTTGTTTTATTATAAATGTTTTGTTTGTTATTGAATTCCAACTTATAGAAGAATACTTACCCCTAACGTATTGGGCAGATTCAGAACTATTTAGGAAAGTTTAGACAACTTTTATAAATAAGTATTTTAGATTTAGTTATTATGGTTTTAGAATCTTTAATTGATCCACAAACAGCCAAACAAAAGCCTTTGAAGTTATTTCTTTTAGGTTTATTATTTTCAAGTATGGCTGTATTGTTTAGTTTATGGGTTTTTAAAGCACAGACTTCTTTAATAATGGTTTTTTTAACCGTTGTTGTTTCTGTGCCTTTGATGTATGCTACTATAGAAGAAGAAGAAGAAGAAGATTGGAGAGAAGATTCTGAGAAAACTATTCTTGTAGAACATAGTAAAGCAATATTATTTTTAACATGTTTATTTTTAGGTTTCGTTGTTAGTTTTTCAATGTGGTTTATTTTTTTGCCTCAAAATACTGTAAATATGATGTTTAATACACAATTAGCTACTATAGAATCAATTAATTCTAATGTTATTAAAATAATGACTGCTGGTACTATAAACTATGGACTTGGCTTAGATACTTTTTTAAGTATATTGAGTAATAATGTTAAAGTATTGATTTTTTGTGTATTTTTTGCCTTTTTCTTTGGTGCTGGTTCTATTTTTATTTTAACTTGGAATGCATCTGTTATTTCAGCTGCTATGGGAACCTATTTTAGAAATTTGTTAGGGAATTATGCAGGTTTTTTTGGTTTTAATAAAGTGGCTGTTTATTTGCATATTTTTTCTCTAAGTCTAATGAGATATATGGTCCACGGTGTATTTGAGATTGTTGCTTATTTTATAGGAGGTTTAGCAGGTGGAATTATTTCTGTTGGTATTATAAACCATGGCGCTAACACCAAAAAATTTAAGAATATAATGTTTGATGCATTAGTATTATTATTAATTGCGGTTGGTTTATTATTGGTGGGTGCTTTAGTAGAAGTATTTATTACCCCGCAATTATTTTAGGTGTTAAGATGGGCGAAGAGGTTATTGAGGAGAGAATAAAAAAGATAAAAAATTATATTACTAAAGGTAAATATAAAATAGATTGGATTATTTATGGAATTTTAGCTTTTATTATTGGTCTTGGTTATTATATTAGAACTCTAAATTTAAAGTTATTAATTGATGTAACTACAAATAAATATATTCCTATGGAGTTAGATTCTTTTGTTATTTTGAAGTATGCTCGTTATATTGTTGAACATGGAAGTATGATGCAATATGATTGGGCAAGATATTTTCCTATAGGTTATAATCCTACAGGAGAATTTGGATTACTTTCTTATTTTATTGCATATTTATATAAAATTTTACATTTTTTTAGTGTTAATATTACTATAGAATACGTAGATGTGATTTATCCCCCAATCGCTTTTGCTTTAGGGTCTATTTTTTTCTTTTTATTAGTTAGAAAGGTATTTAATAAATGGATAGCTTTAATAGCTACTGCTTTTTTAACAGTGATTCCATCTTTTTTACATAGAACTCTTTCAGGTTTTTCAGATAAGGAAGCTTTAGCTTTTACTTTAATGTTTATTAGTTTGTATTATTTTGTTAGTTACTTCAAAGAAGAAAACTTTAGAAAATCTTTAATATATGCTGGGATTTCTGGTTTATTTTTAGGATTAATGGGTGCAGTTTGGGGTGGAATAGGAATTTTACTTTACGCCTTTACCCTATATTTTTTATGTTTAGCTTTATGGAATAGATTAGACAAAAAATTATTATATTGTAGTTGGTTATGGTTTTTAATATTTTATTTTGTTCGTTTTATAGGTGCCCCACACAAATTTCAAATACTTTCTTTTTTAAATGACTTGCCTTCACAAGCGATTTTTTTTGTTTTTTTAGGGGCTACAATTCATTTTGTTAGTAAAGATAAAAATCGGTTTAACTTTTTAGGGAATTATCAGAAAAAATTACCTAATGTTTTTTGGTCTTTTATTTTTAGTCTTTGTTTTATTTTCTTTCTTTTTATTATAATTAGGGGTTTTAATGGATTATCATCTTTATTTAATACCTTATTTTCTAGTTTAGTTTCTCCTTTTAGTGAAACAAGATGGGCTTTGACTGTTGCTGAGTCTAAGCAACCTTATCTAAGAGATATAATTGGTGAACTTAATAGATTTGTTTTTTATATTTTGTTTTTTGGATTAATTTATTGTGTTTATGAACAGTTCAGAAAGCTAAATAAGATTACAGGTTATATCTGCGCTTTTTTTTATGCCTTTGCTTTAGTTGGAATATTATACAGTCGTTATAGTCCTGATTCTGTTTTTAATGGAATTTCTTCTCAGTCTTTGTGGTTGTATTTTTTATCTTTGTCTAGTCTTATCTTTGTTCTATTTTATGGAGTCTATCGGAGAGATATCTTAAATAAAATATATGATTTTAATAGGATTGATTTTGGGATTTTATTTTTCTTAGTTTGGGGGTTAGTCTCTTTTGTTTCTGCTAGGAGTGCTATACGTTTGCTTATGTTTTTAGCTCCAATTGTTGTTATTGGTTTAGGTTATGTCATTTACACTCTATTTTTGAAGGCTTCTTTGTTAAAAATAGATATTGTTAAAAAAGTTGTCTATCTTTTGATTTTGATTTTGTTTGTACCACTATGGTGGAATATGTATAACGTTGCAGCAGCAGAGGTTTCAGCTACTGGACCGAGTTATAATGCTCAATGGCAATTTGCTATGCAATGGGTTAGAGAGAATACCCCTAAAAATGCTGTTTTTGCACATTGGTGGGATTATGGATATTGGGTTCAGGTTGGTGGAGAGAGAGCAACAATTAGTGATGGTGGAAATGCTAGATACGCAATAAACCATTTTGTTGGTAGATATTTATTGACTGCCCAAAATTATACTGATGCTTTAGATTTAACATATGCCAATAATGTAAGTTATATTCTTATGATTGGTGATGAGATTGGTAAATATCCTGCTTTCTCTTCTATAGGAGCTGATAAGTATTATGATAGATTTAGTTGGATCACTGTTTTTAACTTAGATCTTTCTAAGAGTTTTGAATTAAATAATTCTATGGTGTATACTTATTCTGGATCATATGCTTTAGATGATGATTTTCTTTATCAAGGTATTATGTTTCCTAGAACACAAGCAGGGATTATTGGTATTCAAGTTCCTGTTGATAAAGGAGCTTTAAGTGCTGATACTTTGGATAATAATAGCATTAGTAAGCCTTTAGCACATGTTGTTTATAATAATCAATTATATCAAATTCCTTTAAATTGTATTTTTATAAAAGATCGTGAATTTACTTTTGATGGAGAAGGTTTAGAAGGTTGTTTAAGGATACTACCCTCAGTTAATGCCGATGGAAGTGGTAATTCTGTTGGTGCTGGTTTATATCTCTCTAAAGATGTTAGATTATCTTTGTTTGCGCATCTATATCTATATGATGAAGTTAATTCTTATTTTGAAAAAGTATATGATGGTTCAAATACTGTCCCTTTAATAATCTATCAAGGAGGAACTATAGGGCCAATTAAAATATGGAAGGTTAATTATCCAGCTGATCAAATAGACAAGCCATGGATGAGAGATACTAAATTACCTGACCCAGGTGTAGAAAAAGTTTTACCAGGTTTTTAACAGGGCAAGCTTTATTTACTTTTAATTTTGATTCTTATTTATGGAAAACCTAAGCATTTAATGGAAGTATATTTTAAAAAGAGTTAGTAAAAGCATCGATAAATTAGAATGTTAATATTTATAGAAATCCTATTATGAACATTTTAAATAAATTTTTCCAAATACTCATTACATTCTATTTTAAAAAAGAAACATTTAATTAGTTTTGATTTTTAAGTTTAAGATGAACACTGAAGACTCTGTAAAAAATTTGACTATTGGTACAGGTATAATTTTTATTGGATCTTTTTTATCTAAATTGTTTTCATATATTTTTAGAATTATTGCTGCACGTTCTGGAATGGCTGATTATGGTCTTTTAACATTGGGAGTTTCTTTAACTGTTTTTATTTCTGTTTTTATTACTATTGGTTTGGATCATGGTGTTTTAAGGTATGTTTCTTATTTTAAAGAAAAAAATGATTATAGTAAAGTTAAGATGGTAATCTATACTTCTATGAAAATTACTTTTATTTTAGCATTTTTAGTTTCTGTATTATTATTTATCTTCTCAGATTTTATTTGTGCGCAATTTTTTCCAAATTTAAACCAAGAAAAGTTAAGTGCAATTATTAGGATAGTTTCAATTACAATTCCATTTGTTACTATTTCAAGGATGTTTTATGCTTCATTTAGGGCTTTTCAAATCCCTAAATATGAAGTTTATACTAAAAATATCGCAGAACCTTTTTCCAAAGTTATTCTTGCTTTTATTTTTGTTTCAATTGGTTTTGGAATTTTGGCAATCTCTTTAGCATACACTATTTCTATTGTGATTAGCATGTTAATTGGATATCTTTTATTACAAACTATTTTGAGAAAATATAAAGTAAGTATAGATAAAAAAGGAATTTTTAAAGATATTTTAAGATATTCTTTTCCTTTAGTTTTTGTTAGTTTATTTTTTACTTTAACTTTATCTCTTGATACGTTTATGATAGGCCATTATAAAACTGAAACCGATGTTGGTATTTATAATGCTGCATCTCCAACTGCACAGCTTATGTTTACTGCACCTTCTTCTATTCTTGCTTTATTTTTACCGATTTTGATGGCCTTATATATAGGAAACAAAAGAGAAGAATTTATTGATTTATATAAAACAGTAACAAAATGGATATTTATAATTAATTTGGTTCTTGTTACATTATTTATTATATACTCAAAAGAAGTTTTATCAATATTCTTTGGTGCTGAATATGCTTCTGGTTATTTAGCTTTAATCATTTTATTGGTTGGCTTTTTTATAAGTTTAATCTTTCATCCGGCACAAAATGTTTTATTAATTTTTAAAAAGTCAAAATTAATTTTCTATAATTCTATAATTGCTCTTCTAATTAATGGCGTATTGAATTTTCTTTTGATTCCTAAATATGGGATAATTGGAGCTGCAATATCTACAAGCTTTGTTCTTGTTTTGTGGGGATTATTGAATTTTATTCAAAGTTATATTTGTTTGAAAGCAACACCATTCAAGGGTTCTTATTTAAAAGTATTATTTATTACTTTAATTATTTCAGTTTTATTTTTTAATATTAAAAAATATGTAATGATTTCCAATATCTATCTCCTTGTAATTTTTTCAATTTTGTTTTTATTTTCTGTATTTATTTTATTACTGATAACTAGCTCTTTTGACAAAAACGATATTTATATTTTAAGTTTGATTAAAAAGAAATTAAAGAAAGGCTAACTATTCTCTGTTTTATACTCTATATCTTTTTTCTTTATACCTAACAAGAATAAAATCCTATTTCGTCTTTTAAATAATTTTAAGATAAATCTAGGATTTTTAAGATATTTGAGATAAGTTAATTTTAATGAAAAATTATTAGATTTTTTATTTTTTATTCTTTCTTGAATTTTATCGAATAATTCTTTGAATTCACTCTCCTTAATCTCTTTAGATAATCTTAAGGAGGGATTATAATTATGTACAAATAAATCTGATAAATTTTTTATAGTAAATTCAAAAGAATCATTAACTAAACCTTCTTCTTTTGCATAATTCCATATATCTGTTTTTGGCATAGGAATTAATTGATTTACATTCATCTGATTTAGGTTTAGTTCTTCTATGAAATTGAATGTTTCTAAGATATCCTCTTTTGTTTCGTTTGGACAACCAATTAAAAAAGAACCACTTAGTTGAAAATTATATTTTTTGCATAATTTTACAGCGTTTTTATGATCTTCAACGGTTAAGGTATTTTTTTTAAGATATTTTAATATTTTTGTAGACCCAGATTCGAATCCAAAACCAACATGGGTAACGTTCATTTTTTTAAGATCTTTAATTAAATCTTCATCCACAAGATTAGATCTAAGTAATAAGCTAAATCTAATTTTTTTATTTAGTCCGTTTTCTTCTAATTTATTTGCAATTTCTTTAACACGCTTTTTATCGGCAATGAATAAATCATCTGAAATATGAATGCCTTCTACTTTATATTTTTTATATAATAATTCAATTTCATTTATGACATAATTTGCTGAATGAAATCTAATTTTTTTATTCCAATAGCTACTTGAGGAACAAAATGGACAGTTATATGGACAACCCCTAGAAGTAAATATTGTTGTAAAGATTCCGATATTGTCACTTCCAGCTTTAATCTGAGGCAATAAATAGATTTCTTTCATTTTCAAAGAATTTCTATCTGGATAAGGAATTTCGTCTAAATTTGTGATTAGTTCTCTGGGTGGGGTTGTATACATATAGTTCTTTGTTTTGAAAATTAAGCCTTTGATATTTTTTAAATTATCTTCAGTTAGTTCATTATCTCTATTAAACAGATTTATTAGTTCTAAAATTGTTTTTTCTCCCTCACCGATAATCCCAATATCAAATTCAGATTCTTCTAGATGATGTGGCATTATTGTAATATGCACCCCACCTATAATCAATTTAGCCTTTGAGATTTTTTTAATTTCTTTTGCATATGAGTTAGCTCTTTTGAAATCAGTAGTCATTGCACTAATCCCAATTAAATCGTAATTATTGTTTTTTATATTTTCTAAAATATCTTCTTTATCAATTATTTTTATTTCATTATTCTTACTATATTTTTTAAGATATGCAGATAAATAAGCTAACCCCAGAGGGGGATCAGTTGTATTTTGTTGTAGAGATATTAAAGCAAATTTCATAATTTTATTTAGAAAGAGCTTATTTAAATGATTTATTGAAAAGTTTTATAAGCTAACCATTTATTAAATTTATATGAAAGCTTCTGGTATTGTAAAATTAAATTTATCTTCTAAATATAATAAAAAAGAATTAGAGTACAGAGAGAATATACAACAAAAAGAAGAGGAATATGATACTTTTGAAAAATGGTGTGTAAGATTGCAAGATGGAAGGGTTGATTATTTGAAGAAAATAATTAAAAAGTTAGAATTTTCTGGTAAAATTTTAGAAATAGGTGCAGGATCTAGTTGGTTTAGTTGTCAGCTATCAAAATTAGATTCTGTTGAACAGGTATATTGTTTAGATTTCTCAGAAAAATTAATGATAGAAATAGTTCCAAAGGTTATGGATTTATTCAAAGCCAATAAGAATAAAATGAAACGAATTGTAGGGGATTTTTATAATTTAGATTTTCCTGAAGCTTCTTTTGATATGGTTGTTGTAGACGCCGCTTTACATCATATTGATGATATGAATACCGCATTAAAAGAAATAAAAAAAGTCTTAAAGAAAGATGGAAGATTGGTTGCTATTAGGGAGCCAATAATTCCATTATTTAGACCAAGTTCAAGAAAAAATTTTGGTTTACATGAAAGATCTTTAGGTGTTACTGAAAAGATATATACCAAAAGTGAATGGACAAATTTTTTTGAAAAAAGCGGTTTCAGTATCAAATTTTTATCAATTATTCCAGAATATAATCTAAAATATAAATTAATTAATCTATTTCCCTTTAGTTATTTAAATGGTTATTTGTTTGCCCATTATATTTTTTTAGCTAATAAAAAATTATAAGAAAATTTATATATCACTCTTTGTTGGTCATTTTCATGACTACATATTTTGTTACTGGTGGTGAAGGTTTTATAGGGTATCATTTGTGTACTGAATTATTAAAAAATCAAGAAAATATTGTAATAAGTTATGATGTTTTAAAACATGTTATTCCATTGACTGAAAGTAATTGGTGTTTCTATCAAAATTATAGGGTTAAATGCCTACAAAATTCTAGATTAATAAGGGTACGAGGGGATGTGAATAGTAGAGGTTTACTTAAGGAAACGTTAGAGAAATATAGGCCTGAAATTATGTTTCATTTAGCAGGATTATCAATTGCAAATGTTTCTCATACTCATCCTGAAGAGGCTTTTCATGACCTTTTTATGGCGACAATGACCTTAATAGATGTAATTAGAAACTTAAGTTATAAAATTAATAGGTTTATTTATATCTCTTCTTCAATGGTTTATGGAGATTTTAAAAGAGATAGCTTAGGGAGTATTTTACCTGCTGTAGAAAGTTGGGAATGTAATCCAAAATGTATTTATGGTGGGATGAAGTTATGTGGCGAAACATTAGTTAAGGTTTATAATCAAAGATTTGGTTTGCCTTTTGTTATAATAAGGCCTTCAGCAGTTTATGGTCCCACTGATAGCAATAGAAGAGTTACAGAACTATTTCTTATGGATTCTTTAACAGGTGGAGAATTTGTTTTGGATAATGGTGGTTTACATCAATTAGATTTTACGTATGTTAAGGATTTGATACAAGGTTTAATATTAGCGTCTACATCTAAAAAAGCCTTAGGCCAAACTTTTAATATAACAAGAGGAGAAGGAAGAACAATTAAGGAGCTTGCTGAGATATTAATGAAATTAAATCCAGATCCTGGATGTAAATTAGTTATTAAAAATGTTAGTGTTTATAGACCTAACAGGGGTACATTAAATATTTCTAAGGCGAAGAATCTTTTAGGATATGAACCTAAATATTCTTTGGAGGATGGTATGAAAGAGTATATTGAATTTGTTAAGAGTACTTTATTAAATTCAAATAAAAGGTAGTGTAGAAAAATATGTATTTTAATTGGAATAAATAAAATGAGAAATTTGTATATAATCGGTACTGGTGCGCAGGCAAAATATATTATAGAAATTTGTAAAGATTATCATATTCAGGGTTTAATTGATATCTTAAGTAGAGAACATATTGGAAAAATAATTAATGGTGTAAAGGTAATTTATTTCATAGAAGATTTTGAAAATTTAGTTAATAATTTAGATGGAGAAGTTATTGTTGCTTATGGGAATAATCAAATTAAAAAAGAGATTGTAATTAGATTAGAGGCAAAAGGATATAAATTTGCAACAATTATTAGTAAAAATGCTTATATTTCTTCATTTGTAGATATAGGGGAGGGAACAATAATTAATCCCAATGTCACAATTTTGCCTAATGTGAATATAGGTAAACACGTAATAATCCATTCCGGTTCAGTAATTGAGCATGATAATGAACTTGGTGATTTTGTTAATATTGCTCCTATGGTTTCAACAGCAGGCAATGTAAAAATCGGTGAGGAAAGTTATGTTTATACAGGATCTGTTATTATTCCAAAGGTTAAAATAGGGAAAAGAGTTATTATTGGTGCAGGTTCACTTGTGTTGAAGGATATACCTGATGATTCAGTTGTTTTCGGTGTACCAGCAAAAGCAAGGGAGGGAAAATTGTGAAAATTCCTTTTTTTGGAAAAGAAAGATATTATCAAGATAATAAAGATCAAATCTTAAAGATCATAGAAAAAGTGTATTTACATGGTAAAGTGGTTATGGGCCCTGAAGTAGATGATTTTGAGAAAAAAATTGCTAAATATTGCGATAGAAAGTATGGGGTGGCAGTAGGTAGTTGTACTGATGCTTTGTACTTTTCTTTTTTAACAGCAGGTATAAAAAAAGATGATGAAGTATTACTTACAGGTTTCTCGTTTATAGCTTCGGTTACTTGCATTTTAAGGGCGGGAGGTAGTCCTGTTTTTGTTGATATTGATCCTAAAACTTATATGATGGATTCAAAGGATTTAGAAAATAAAATTACTGATAAAACCAGATTTATTTTAGCGGTTGATATTTTTGGAGATGCATTGAATATCGTTGAATTAGAAGCAATTGGAAAAAAATATGGGTTAACTATTATTGAGGATGCAGCTCAATCAATTGGGAGTAAATATAATGATAGAAAAGTAGGTAGTTTAGGTTTGTGTAGTTGTATAAGTTTTGATCCAACTAAAATATTATCTGCTCAAAGCAATGGTGGAATAATTCTTACAGATGATTTTGATTTTTATGAAACTCTTTGTAAATTAAGATATCATGGGAAGAACAAAATAGGAGAATTTGAAATTTTAGGATTTAATTCAAGAATATCTTCTGCACAAGCAGCGATCTTAAGCTTTAATTTAGATAATTTGAATTTTTGGATTGGAAGGCATAGAGAAATAGCAGATATGTATTTTAGGGGATTATCTAACATTTCGCAATTGAAAATGCCATTAAATCGAAGAGAAACAAGACATGTTTATCATAAATTTGTAATGAGAACCGAGAAAAGAAATGATTTAAAAAAATGGTTAATTGAAAATAATATAGGGTGTATGATTCATTATGATAAAGCCTTGCTAGAAAATAAACTTTTTGAAAATTTTATTTTTAGAGCTGAAGGTTTAAATGTAATAAATAAAATTAAAAAAGAAGTGATTTCATTACCTATTCATGCTTGGTTAACTGACGAGGAAGTTAATTATATAATCCAGAAGATTAAAGAATTTTATCAAAAACCTTAGAGTAAATTTTTTCTATTCTATCTACATATGATTTCATTGACATTTCTTCTACTTTTATTCTTAAGTTTTGTCCTATTTTTTTTCTTTCCTCAGGGTTTTCAATTAAAAAATTAATTTTTTCTTTCCAGAGATCAATTTCTTCTGGTGGTAATATATAGTTATATCTCTCAATAAAATCAGAAGTACCCCCCCTACTGCTAATAATAAATGGCTTTGAGGCAGCTGAAGCTTCTATAATTGTAGCATCCAATGGAGCAGACCAAAGATGGGGTGCAATAAGAATATCAGATGCACTATAACACAATGGAATTCTTTTAAAGGGTAGTCTTCCTGTTAATACTATTCGATTGTCTAATTTCTCTTTTTTTATTATTTCTAAAACTTTATTATAGAGAGGTCCATCTCCCACCAATAACAAAGATACATTTTGATTTTTTCTAAGAATCTCAGGCATAAATTTAAAAATTTGTAAGATTCCTTTTGTGTAAAAAAAACTACCGATAAATGTCACAACTATTTTATTTAAATTATATTTTTTTTTGAATTCATCTATTCCATGAATATTTTCAAATTTTTCTAAAATTCTTGCCCCAGGATTTATAATAACATTAGATTTAATACCACATTTTGCTAATTTATTTTTTACTGTCGAACTAACACAGACCTTTACATCTGCAGAGTCTATTAATTTTGCAATTTTTTTTAAATGAATCCATTTATATAGGTCAATAATATATCTTAAATTTTTTGAACAAGATTTTAAGTTTTTCCAACTACAATGTTCACATTCTGTTGCATTCGGTTTTAAACACGTGCTTTTTGGGCACGCAAACCAAAAATCTCTTATATGTACTACCGTTGGTAAAGAAAAATGTTTTGCAGCTAAGATTGCAGCTTCTGTTGTTGTATGATCCTGTGGACTAACTAAATCAATTGAATATTTTTTGATTAACTCTTTAAATTTTCTTTTCAGATAGAAATTTTTTATATAATAAGGCCATTTTTCAACAAATTTTATTTTTTCAGTATTAATATCTGGAAATTCTTGAGATGCTGCAATAATTATATTGTGGCCCCTATTTCTTAATTCTATAACATATTGAGAAATACTTACTTCAGCACCACCATATCCTAAGCCCTTTGAGTTTGTAAATAATATGTTCATTTTTTTAGTATATCTTTTTTCCTTTAAATATCTTTTTAATAAGTAATATTTATATTCTTTTTTCTTTTCTTTTTTTTATGAGAATCGCTATGGTTAGTATGTTTTATAAACCCACTATAGGGGGAGTTGAAAAGGTTATAGAAAAATTAGCTACTAGATATGTCCAACAAGGTCACCAAGTTGATGTTTTTTGTTGTGATGGGGATAAGCATGAAAGAATAAAGAAAAAATATGAAGTTATTGATGATATTAGGGTCCATAGAGCTAGGTATTGGTTGAGGCTTTCTTTGAATACACATATTTTTCCAGGTGTGATTTGGATGTTATTAAAATATAAATTTGATATTGTTCATTCACATGTTGGTGCACACGATTATATTTTATTTACAGGTTTGATAGCAAAATTAAAAGGCAAGCCACATATTCATACAACACATTGTCCATGGACTGATAAATTTAGACCTTGGCCAGTTAGGTTTGCTTTATTTTTTACTGACAACTTTTTTAATTATTTAAGTTTTAATTTATGTAATAGGATTATTGCTATTACTCCTTGGGAGGTCCCTATTCTTAAAAAGTGGGTTAATGAAAGTAAAATTACTGTTTTGCATAATGGCATGGATGCTAGTTTATTTAAAAAGGTGAAGAGTAATTCTTTTAGAAAAGAGATTATGAAAGATCCGAATAATAAACTAGTCTTGTTTTTTGGTAGGTTAAATCCAACAAAAGCGCCTGATCACTTTGCTAAACTAGCAAAAATGATTTTAAAGGAAAGGAATGATATTGAATTTGCTATTGTTGGCCCTGATGAAGGTTTGATGGATGAAGTTAAAAGAATTGTTGATAATCATCCAATGATTCATGTTCTTGGAACTTGGCCTCACGAAAGAATAAACGAGATGTATCAGGCCTCTAATTTGTATGTTTTACCGTCTTATAGGGAAGGACTACCTTTGACACTTTTTGAGGCTATGGCTTCTGGATTGCCTATAATTGCTACACCTTGTAATGGGGTTCCATATGAAGTGAAAGATGGAGTAAATGGATATTTAGTAAGATATGGTGACTTAGAAGAACAGAAGAAAAGAATTTTAGAGGTATTAGATGATTCTGATCTATCTAAGAAATTTTCTAAAAGCAATATTAAAAAAGTGAAAGACTATACTTGGGATAAGATTGCTGAAGAAACATTGAAAATCTATGAAAGTGAAAAAAAGAAAATCTCCAAATAAAATATATTAAATATTTTTTAATGATTTAGTAACTCTGATTTCTATTTATGCTTTACATTAATTATAAATTCTATTTTTAGAACTAGAAAGCTTTATAATTCTTTTTTTTATTTTTACAATATGAATTATTTTAATCTTTTTTGTGCAATAATGAGTTTTCTAATAGTTTATTTAGGTACACCTAAGTTAATTATTTATTTAAAGAAACTTAATTTAGTTGTTAAAGATCAGAATAAGAAAGATAAACCTTTAGTTCCACAATCTGGAGGCTTAATTGTTGTAGTTGGTATGTTGGTTGGTGTTTTTATATTTATTTTTTTTAGAACTTTTCTTCTTCAGACTATAATCTTAACAAAAGAGAATCTTATTGTATTATTTGCTTCTTTGTTATCTATTATTATAATTACTTTTGTAGGGTTTTTTGATGATTTGATAATCAATAAAGAAAAAGATAGAAGTTATGGTTTAACCCAATGGCAAAAGCCATTATTGACCTTATTTGCTGCAATTCCTTTAATTGTTATAAGCGCTGGACAAGAAGTAGTATGGGTTCCTTTTTTAGGTAGATTTAATTTTGGGATATTATATCCTTTATTATTTGTTCCTATTGGCGTTGTTGGTGCTTCTAATATGGTTAATTTGCTAGGAGGAATTAATGGTTTAGAAGTCGGTATGGGAATTATTTACATCGGCTCTTTAGGTTTATTTGCATTTGTTAATCAAAGTTATATTGCTGCTTTAATTAGTTTAATGATGTTTTCAGCTTTATTGGGTTTTTTTTTGTATAATAAATATCCTGCAAAAATCTTCCCAGGAGACTCTTTAACTTATTTTATGGGTGGGGGTTTAGCAGTGATTGCTATTGTTGGAAATCTTGAAAAAGCAGCTATTATTGTGTCAATACCATTCATCTTAGAATTTATTCTAAAGTTAAGAAGTAATTTTAAAGCTCAGTGTTATGGAAGGTGGGTTAATGGTAGAATTAAAACAGACTATAATAAAATATATTCTTTAATGCATATATTTACGAATAAAGGAGAATATACTGAAAAACAAATAATGCGGTTTTTTATTTTAATTGAATTATTTTTTGCTTTGTTAATATGGGTGATTTGATTGTTTAAAAAATTATTATCTAATCAATTAATTTTAGATAATTTAATATTATTTTTTGCTTTTAATCTAGGAAATTTTTTAGGATTTTTATATCATTTTTTAGTCGGGCGTTGGTTAGGCCCTGCAAATTACGGCTTACTTGGTTCTTTGTTAAGTATCTTGACTTTATTGGCTATATTTTATTATGCATTACAAAATAATATTGCTAAACAAGTCTCAGAATTAAGTATTTCTAAAAATTATAAAGCAATTAATCTTTTATTTAAATTTTTTTTAAAAAGATTTATCCTATATGGTTTTTTTTTGATGGTTATTTTTTTGTTGTTTTCAGGATTGATTGCTGATTATTTGAATATCCATATTTTTTATATTTATCTTATGGGTTTATTCTTCATAGTTCTTTTTCTATTAGCGTTAGTAAGAGGAATTCTTCAGGGTTTACAATGGTTTAAATATTTAGGTTTAAATTATATTTTTGAAGGTTTTATTAAACTTTTTTCAGTAGTTATTTTCTTTTTTTTAGGATTTAATGTTTTTGGTGCAGTTTTTGCAGTTTTTTTATCTAATCTTTTACCAATTATTTTAGGGATTTTAATTCTTAATAAATTATTTAAAAAAGGCTATTCAAATTCTATAAATTTTTCAGTTTTTGATTCTTTTTCTTTTGTTTTTATGCTATTTTCTTTGACTGCTTTTTATACACTAGATGTTTTTATGATTAAACATTATTTTAGCTTAGAAGAAGCAGGCTATTATATTGCTTTAACAGTTCTAGGAAAAATTATTTTAGCAGGATCTCTTTCTATAAGCCAAGTAATGATTCCTAAGCTCTCTCTAAAGCCAGTTAAAGAAGCTAAGTTATTATTGCTTAAATCTTTAGGAATGATTTTGATTTTTTTATTACCTGTACTTATTTTTTATTTTTTATTTCCTAATTTAATTTTAACTTTGTTTTATGGATCTACTTTTCTACCAATTGCAAATTTATTGGGTTTATATTGTATTTTTATCTCATTTAATGCTTTATTATTAGCCTTGGGCTATTTTTTAGTTATTATGAATAAGTCAAAAATCCTTTTTATTTTATTTTTATTTAATATTTTGGAGATTTTTTTGATTTATTTTAGACATAATAGTTTAAAAAATGTTATTTCAAATTTAGTAATTTTAATAAGTATCTTGTTTGTTATTTTATTTATTTATACTATGAGGTTAAAAAATGAAAATAATGATTGCTTATCCCCCATTAAAGAGTAATAAAGGTGTTCCTTTATTAACTCAGAATCGTCAGTTTCAATGGTTTAATAATCCTACTTACATATTTCCGATAATTCCAGCGTCAGCAGCTACTTTATTAGATTCTAAAGGTTATGAAGTTATTTGGAAGGATGCAATTGTTGAGGGTTTATCTGAAGAAGAGTTTTTAGAATTTTTTATTAAAGAAAAAGTAGATTTGATTGCTTTAGAAACTAAAACTCCAGTGGTTAAATTACATTGGAATTGGATTAATAAATTAAAAGAAATTAATCCTTATATTAAAGTTGTTTTAATGGGAGATCATGTTACTGCTTTACCTGAAGAATCTTTTGATAACTCTTTAGTTGATTATGTTATTACAGGGGGAGATTATGATTTTTCTTTATTAAGTATTTGTGATTATATTTTAGGTAAAATAGATTATTTAAAGAGTGGAATTTATTTTAAGGATGAAAATAAAGTAAAAAATTCTGGACCTTTGAATCTTAATAAAAATGATTTAGATAGTTTACCTTTTATTGATAGAGAATTAACTAGATGTTCTTCATATAATATTGAATATAATATCCCTGCAAGACCCTTTATGTACATCATGGCTGGAAGAGATTGTCCCTACGGGAAGTGTAAGTTTTGCGCTTGGCCTGTTTTATTTCCTAAATTTAGAGCTAGAAGTGTTAATAATGTATTAGATGAAATAGGTGTACTAATAGAAAAATATTTTATTAAGGAGATCTTTGATGATAGCGGAACTTTTCCTGGCGGAGAATGGTTAGAAGAATTCTGTAGAGGTATGATTGATAGGGGGTATAGCAAAAAAATAAGATTCAGTTGCAATATGAGGTTTGATTTTTTATCAGATGAAAAATTAAGATTAATGAAAAAAGCAGGTTTTAGGTTATTGAAATTGGGTTTGGAGAGTGGCAATCAAGACACTTTAGATAGAATAAATAAAGGTATTAAAATAGAACAAATTGTTAGAGGGTGTAAATTAATTAAGAAATATAATTTAATTGTTCATTTGACTATGATAATAGGCTATCCTTGGGAAAGTAGAGTAGATGCTATGAATACATTGAAATTAGCTAAAGAATTAATGCTTAGAGGAGATGCAGATATTTTACAATCGACTGTTGTTATACCTTATCCTGGAACGCCATTGCATAAAGAAGCTTTAGAAAGGGGTTGGTTTAGATTTGATTCTAAATTTTATGAAAGATATGATATGAGAGAGACTGTTTTGAAAACTATAGATATGAGCAATGAAGAGGTATTAGGAATATGTCATATGATTTATACAAAAATATTTTGGAATCCAAAATATATTCTAAGACATTTATATAAAATAAGAAGTTTCGATGATGTTAAATATACTTTAAGGGGAGTTAAAGCTGTATTAGGGCATATTAAGGATTTTCAGTAATGAATTTTTTTAATTTAAAAATTAATTTTTTCCCTGTATTATATCTTATAGTAAATGGAAGTTGTTTTATTTTATTTAAATTAATAAATTCCCACGGATGAAAATAAAGCATGAAGTAATTCTTATTTAGTCTATATGCTAGGTTAAAGTAAATTAATGGAAGAAATCTAAATGCAATCCAAAATAAAGGTAATCTTAGATAAGGGAATACTGTAATTGGGTATTCTTTTATTCCGTTTTTTATAAATGGTTTCGTTGGTTTTGTTAAATTATTATAATATCCAGGAATAAATGTAGGGTGGAGATTAGATGAATATTCAAAGCCAGCTTTTTTAATAATACTGTACTTTGGGGCTTTTAAATTTGGGGCTCTAAATCCTATTATTCTTGTTTTTGTTATTTTTTCTAATTCTTCTCTCGCAATTTTTAAATATTTTATAGGATTTTTTAATTTAGAATAGTCATGTGAATGTTGGTATCCGTGTGACCCAATTTCATGACCATCCTCTTTTATTTTAAGTATTAATTCTGGATATTTTTTTGCAAAAGATAAAGTAACAAAGAAAGTTGCTTGAATGTTTGTTTCTTTTAAAAGATTTAATATGTTAATCGTACCATTTTTTGAGATCTCATAGATAGATTCTTTATTGTTATACCTCTTAAGTAAATCAAATTCTTCTATATCAAACGTTAACCACAATTTTTTCATTATTTTTTTTAAATAATAAGTTTTATATATTGTTTTATAGTTTTTTAGATAATGGATTATAAAAAATGGTTATCTTTAATTGGAGTTATCATTTTTGTATATATATTATGGCATATAGGTTGGACTGATTTAACAAGTAGTTTTAAAAAAATAAATTTATTCTATTTTTTAATTGCTGTTTTAATGGTTGTTCCTTTATTAATGCTTTATACTTATAAATGGTTTGTAATCTTAAAATTGCAAGGATTTAAAGTACCTTTTTTTAGACTATTTTTAATAAGCTTGATAGGCATATATTATGGTTCTATTACTCCTTCTAGGGGGGGGGCCATTATAAGATCTGTATATTTGAAGGATTATTGTAAAGAAAATTTAGGTAAGTGTACTTCAAGTTTTTTTTTAGAAAGGGTTTTTGATGTTTTAGCAATTTTAGGATTAGCTTTTTTTTCCATTTTTTTTGTTGCGAATATTGTTAATAATTTTTTAATTTATTTAATTATATTTTTAATTTGTTTTTTGATTGCTTTTTGGTTTTTTTATAGTAAAAAAAGAAGTATTAAGGTTTGTCGGCTATTCTATGAAATGTTTACACCTAAAAAATATAAAGAGAAATTAAAAGAAATTTTTGATAGTTTTTATGAAAGTTTACCACCAATTAGAAAATGTTACAACTCTTTTTTTATTGTTTTATTATATTGGTTAGGAGATTATATCTTTGCATATATTGTTGCATTATCTTTTGGGTTTAAAATTTCTTTTTTTGCATTTTTGTCAATTATCCCAATTGTCACCTTTATAAGTATGATCCCAATAACTATTAATGGATTAGGAACTAGAGAATTAACTATGGGTTTTTTATTTGGAAAGTTTGGTGTACCTTTTTCTGATGTTGTTGCTTTCTCTGTTTTGTCTATGTTTTTAGTATTAATTATCCCATCTTTAGCTGGTTTTTTTATTAGTTTAAAATGGAAAGATTTTAAATCATAAAATCTATATTTTATAAAATGCGCAAATTAATAAATTGTTTGTTAGCAATCTAATTATGGTTAAAAAGAAGATTTTGTATTATGTACCTATTATCTTATTATTTGGTTATTTAATCTTTAGATTAGTAGATCAATCTAAAATAATTTATATTTTTCCTTTAGATCATATTAATGATATTTCTAGTTATATGAACATGTTGCATTTTTTTGCTAAATATGGTTATCATACTCATATTTTAGATTGGTACTATCCTCCGGGTATTATAACCTTTGATGTTTATGCTCCTGGATGGATATTTTTTGCATATCCTTTTTTTAAGATATTTGGTGATGTAAAGATTACTGCATTTGTGACACTAATTGTAATGTTTCTTTTAGGGTTTATAATTTGTTATTATTTTTGTAGATTAAATGGGTTTTCTAAATTAAAATCTATAATTTTCTTTTTCTTTTTCTTTGTAAGTCCTATGGCTGTTGGGGATTACATAAGACAAATGAGATTGCCTCAAATGTTAGGTTGGATATTTTTATTGATTTTGATTTTGATAGTGTTTTATTATAGAAATAGGGAATTAGATAAAAGATTTTTATTGGTTGCACCTGTATTTGCCCTATTAATTGTTACACATTCTGCCGAGACTATTCTTGCTAGTCTAGTTATTTTAGGATTATTAGTTAAAAGAAACTTAAAAGATTGGATTTATATTGGTTTAACTTCTTTATTAGGTATTGTTTTATCTTTACCTTGGTTATATACATTTATTGTTCGTTCTAGAGAATTGGTTGTTGACGATTTTATTTTTTCTAATTGGTTATTCCGTTTTTATGGAGGATTTAAATGGTCAAATATTTTAGGGTTAATTTTTTGTTTGGTTTTTTTATTTTTATTTTTTATTTATATTTTTAAAGATAAAAAAGTTAAATGGAATGAATTTTTATTTTTTTTCCCAGTTTTATTATTCACTCTATTATATCTATTTAGATTAATTCCATATATCCCTTTGTTTAAACATTTATATCCTGATCCTGTTTTACAGTTTTTGATGTTTTTTGTTTTATTTTTTTATTTTAGTATTAAACTGTCTAATAAATGGCTTAGGATCGCTTGGAATATTTCTTTAGTAGTTATACCTCTTCTTTTTATTTTAATTAGTTTGTGGCATACTCCTTTCTTTGTCGTTCCTACTATGAATGAAAGCTCTGTTTTAGAGATTTTTGAGTTTATAGATAAACCTTATATAACTATGGGCTCTTTTCCACCAGAAAGATTATTTACTAGTGCTATGGTATCATATGGCTCTATTTATTATAATGCAATTAGTGCAGGGGGGTGGGCTTGGATTATGGTCAATTCAGAGCATTTAAAGAAATTAGACGTATTAACAGATTCTTTTTTTAATAGAAATTGTGATGGTTTTTTAAAAGGTTTGGATAAATTAGATATAGATCAAGTATTTAGTTATGGAAAGGATTGTGATTTTTTACTAGAATGTGATTTTAAATTTATAGTCCAAAGGGAAAGGGCTTGTTTGTATGAGAAGCCTATTTTTTAAAAACTAAATGTTTATAAATTATTTATAATGGAATTGGCTAATCAATTTTTAAAAATTATGAATTAAATTGAACGAATTGTAATATTTAAAATGGATATAATGAAAAGTTGTAATCTGTGTAGAGGAAAGAGTTATGTATATGCTAATTTTGAAGATTATAAATTATTAAAATGTATTGGTTGTGGATTGTTATTTACAGATCAAGATTCTATTATTAAAAAAGATCTTTATTCTATAGATTATTTTAAGAGCATTCATGCTAATTTTTTTGCTGATTGTGGTAGGGATTATAAAAATTGTATAAATAAAAGTAAAAAATTACAAAATTTTTTAAGAGTTTTGAATAGAATTAAAAAGATTAAAAAAAACGGAATATTATTAGATGTTGGTTCAGCAACCGGTGTTTTTTTAGATATGGCTAAAAAAAATGGTTTTAATGTAAAAGGAGTTGATGTTTCTTCTTATGCCTGTAAATGTGCTAAGAATTGGTTTAATTTAAATGTTGAATGTGGTAAATTAGAGGATTTAAATTTAAAAGACAATTCATTTGATATAATTACTATGTGGGATTTGATTGAGCATGCGCCTGATCCTAAACAGTTATTAGCAGAAGTTAATAGACTATTAAAAAAAGATGGAATTATTTTTATATTAACGGTTAATGATAATAGTTTAATGGGGTGGTTAGCTGATTTTTCTTATAAATTAAGTTTCAAAAGATTTAAAAGGTTTATAAAATTAATACATCCAATTCATCATAATTATCATTTTAAATTAAAATATATTAATAGATATTTAGAAGATGGTGGTTTTAAAATAATTTGGAAAGAAAAAAGTGAAATGCCTTTGGAAAATATTGAACAGGATAAAATAATAAAGTTTTTCGCTAGGTTTTTATACTTGTTCTCTAATATTCTAAACCTACAGCATGAAATTAGATTAATTGCAAGGAAGAAATGAAAATCATTTTAATTTTTCCTCAATGTGATTTAGAAGATAGATATTCTAATAAAGTAAAGATTGATAGAGGCTATTTGCCCCCATTAGGTTTAGCTTATCTAGGTACAGTTTTAGAAGAAAATAACCACAGTGTTAAAATTTTAGATTTGCAAGTAAATAATCTTTCTTTAGATGAAATTTGTGAGTTTGTTAAAGAATTTAAACCAGATGTAGTAGGTATTTCTGTTTTAGTTAATATTTATAATAAAGGCATAGAGATCGCAAAACATTTAAAAGATAAATTAGGAGTTAAGATAATAATTGGTGGACCTCATGCTTCTTGTATACCTCAAAAAATTTTAAAAGAAAATGATTTTGTTGATTTTGTTATTGTGGGAGAGGGAGAATATAGTTTTTTAGAATTAATTAATTCTTCTTTTAATAAAGATATTAAAGGAGTTTATTCTAGAGAAAATGGCAATCTTATTTTCGCAGGTTTAAGAGAAATTATTGAAGATTTAGATCAAATACCTATTCCACGTAGAGATTTTTTTGAGATGGAAAAGTATATTCCTTTGCCTAATCAATATAACATTTTACCCATTACAAATATGATTACTGGAAGAGGATGTGGATATGGAAAGTGTACCTTTTGTTTTGAGGCAGGAAGATTAGGACATAAATATAGAAGAATAAGTCCACAAAGAGCAATTGAAGAAATAAAATATTTAATTAAAGAATATAAAATAAAAGAGATTAGTTTTTGGGATGATGAATTTGTTATTGGTAATAAATGGGTAAATGAGTTTTGTGATTTATTAAAGTCTGAAAATATTGAGATTAGGTGGAGTTGTTATGCTAGAGTTAATTATGTTAATCAAGAGATTTTAAAAAAAATGGCTTCAAGTGGTTGTTGGAATATATTTTATGGTTTAGAAAGTGGTAATCAAGAATTGTTAGATAAAATTAATAAAAATATTACTTTAGAACAATCACGTAATGCGGTTAGATGGGCACAAGAAGCAGGTATTCAAGTAAGAGGTTCTTTTATGTTAGCTTTACCTGGAGAAACCCTAGAAATGGCTAACAAAACCATTGATTTTGCATTAGATTTAGATTTAGATTATGTTCAGTTTTTATTTACAACACCCTATCCAGGTACAAAGTTATATGATCAGTGTAAAGAAGAAGGAAAAATAATTAATGAAAATTTAAATGATTATTCTGTTTTTAAAGTAGTATTTTTACCTAAGGGTTATAATTCTGTGGATGAATTAATTAGGATTCAAAAAGAGGCCTATCGTAAGTTTTATTTTAGACCAAAATATATTATAAAACATATAAAAAGAGTAAAAAATTTTAATGACATTAAGAAGTATTGGTTGGGTTTAAAATTTGCTATTGGTATGAGTCGTTAATTTACCCTTTTAATTTTTTTGAATAGGATTGGCATATATTTTACTATTTTTAATTCTCTTTTGAAATCAAAACTACTTTGTTTTCCTGCTTCCCATCTAACTGGAAATTCTTTAATTTTAAGCTTATTTTTTTGTGCTCTAAGTAATATTTCTGCATCCCAAAACCATCCACGTTTAAATAATGGATCATCGTCCATTTGTAGAATGATTTCTTTAATTTTTTCTGATTTAAATGCTTTAAATCCACATTGATGATCTTTTATCTTTGATCCAAATAAAATTTTTATAAGAGAGTTATATGTTTTACTAATTATTAATCTTTTCAAACTTCTTACACTTTTAGTTCCTTTGTATCTACTTCCTATAGATATATCAAACCCTTGTTTTATATAATTAACTAAATCTTCAATTCTAGTAATATCTGATGCTAAATCTATATCCATAAAACATATTATTTCATTATCAGGAACATCTAAAAACGATTTACTGAGATTTTCTCTTCTTGAAGGACCATTTTTAAAATATAAATAATTTATTTCTTCGTATTCTTTCATAAATTCTTTACAGATTTCTGAGGTTTTATCTGTTGATCCGTCATCTATGATGTTTATTTTAAACAAGTCTTTTAGTTTTTTAGCATTTTCATATACCTCTAAAATATTTTTTTTAGCAATTTTTTCTTCATTGTAAATAGGTAAAAAGATATTTATCATTTTAACATATCCTTGATATAGCTTTCATTATTAATTTTGGGCTTGTTAGCATAATTAAACCCTTAATACCGTTACCTCTTAAATAAAATTTTTTGTATGCAAGAGCATAGATATCTTCAATCTCTTTTTGGCTTAATGTAGGATGTTTTAACACAGCTTTTATATATCCACTTTGTTCTGAGTAGTCAGTTTTGTTTTGATCTTTATACCAGCCTTTTTCTATAGCAATTTTATATAGTTCTGTTCCTGGAATAGGTGTAAGTAATGTAAAACTTGCATAATCTATTTTGCTTTTAATTGCGAAATCTATTGTATTTAACATTTCTTCTTTTGTTTCTGTTGGTGATCCTAGAATAAAATATCCATGGATTTTTAATTTGTGCTCTTTTATACTTTTTATAGCCTTTTTAATATCCGTTAGAGTATAATTTTTTTTAAAAAATTTTAATGTGTTTTCGTTTGCAGACTCTATCCCTAATGAAATAGTTATACAGTTTGCTTTCTTTAATATAGAACTAATTTCATCATCAATTAGGTCTGGGCGACATCTGATTCTCCATCTCATATTGATTTTTTCATCTATAATTTTTTGGCAAAAATCTATTAACCATTTTTTATTTAAATTAAATGTTTCATCAAAAAATTCAAAATATAAAATATTATGCTTCTGAATCACTTCTTTAATTTCTTGAATTACATTTTCTATACTTCTTTTTCTTATTTTTTTATATAATGGATTACAGAATATACAGTTGTAGGGGCATCCTCTTGAGGTTATAATACCAGTGCATACATTTCCTTTTGTAAAAATACTAAAATAATATTTATTATTTAATAGTTCTCTTGCTGGAAATGGATACTCATTTATATCTTTTTCCTGATCTTTAATTGGAGTAGATATAATTTTGTTTTCTTTTTTAAATATTAAATTTGGAATTTCTTCTAGATTTTTTTTTGAATTAATCGCTTTTATTAGTTCTGGAAGTGTATCTTCAGCTTCTCCTTTGATAACATAATCTATATTTTGATCATTAATTAAAGTTTCTGGATTGATCATTGTATGAGGTCCACCAATTATTATTGGTATATGAAGTTCTTTTTTTATTTCGTTACTAATTGTTAGTACGTTTTTAAGTAAGGGTGATGGACAGGTAATACCTATTGTTCTTGGTTGTAATTTTTTTAATTTAAAAATTAATTTTTTTAAGTTAATTGCTTCTGCTTCCATATCAATTATTTTAGTTTTCAATCCCTTTTTTTGGCAACTTGAAGCAAGATAACATAATCCTAATGGTTGAATAATATCTAACTCTCTATAAAATGCAAGATTTAATTTTTTTTCAGCTTTAATATAATATGGGGGGTTTATGAAGATAATATCATCCATTTAATTTTTTCTCCTATATTATTAAATTTATAAATATATTTAAATTAAAGTTATTGGTTTTTGAATATTTAGATCATTTTTTTGTTTATATTTGATTTGAATTCAGCTTATTTTAAATAAATACAATATCTTTAGCATAATTAAGTTAATATAAACGATATATTTCTTTTTTTTATGGGTAAATATTGTTTTAATTCAAAAGGAGATGATCAAGTTCAAACACAAATGGATTTGGCTAATAAGATCGTTCTCGAGAGAATTAGAGGAGTAAGAAGTATTATTTTGTATGGAGGTTTTGGGAGAGGAGAAGGGAGTGGTAGGTTTATTGATGGTAAATTTTTTCCAGCAAATGATTATGATGTTTATGTTATAACTGATAAAAGAATAGATAATGGATATATAGAAGAGGTTGCTAGATTGGTTGCTGCAAAATGGAATAAAAAAGGAATTACTTTAGAAATTTTTGATAAAAAACAGACTTTAGGGGATAATTTTTATTATGATTTTAAATGTTTAACTGTTGATCAATTAAAAACTTTATTTCCTATGCTAAGGTATTATGAATTAAAAAATTCTTCTGTTGTTGTTTGGGGTGAGGATTTAAGATATTTAATTCCAGACTATAAGGTTAAAGATATCCCAATAGCCGAGGCTGCAAGGGTTTTGTTGAATAGAATGACCCATTTAGTAGAATATATGTCTTTAGATGGAAAGCATGATCCTGAGATGTTAAAGTATTTTGTTGCTAAGGCTTATATTGATGCATGTACTGCTTTGTTAATTTTAAGCGAAAAATATGCCCCCACTTATTTTAAAAGAATGCAAATTTTTAAAGAAACATATAAAAAAGATTTTTCTGAATTATATTCTTTAATACCCCATCTTGTTGATAGAGTTGTTGAAGCTACTACTTGGAAATTAGATTTAGATAGGGATATTAATTTAAGTGATTTAGAATATTGGCATCAGGCAAGAAAAGATATGTATGAGATTGCAAAATACTTTTTTTCTAAGTTTACTGGAAAAGAAATAAGGGAGATTAATGATTTAAGTAATGTTATTTTAAATATGAGAAAAGAATACTATGAACAATATGGATATTGGTTTTTGAAATTAAGAGGAATAGATAATAAATTAATTCCTAAGGTGATGCGATTTTCTTTGCCTTATTATTTCAAATATAAATATTTTTTAAGAGTTAAAGAACAAATAAATAAAGATTACTATAAAATATTCTATTCTTCTTCCGGGCCGGATTTAGTAATATTTTCTGCTCTGCCTTATATATTATTTTCTTTGAAAGAGGAAGGGGTAGATAAAGAAATGTTGATGAAGGGTAGAATGATTTTAAGTAGTATCTATCCTGTAAAAGGCAATGATTGGGAATCAATAAGCCAAGATTATGCTAATGCTTATGTTGCTTTCTTTTTACAAAAGATAGTTTAGAAAATATATTTTTTAATTAATGAATAAGCTTTTTATATAAGTTATTTTTTTATGTTCTTTATGAACGAATATTATGAAGTCAACGGTAAAGACATTGTTAGGTGTGATAATATATCTGATTTTAATTATGCTGTTGCTTTTACTGGTTCTAATCGTCTTTTCTGCTTTAAAACTACGGAGGAATTAGGTAAGTATCTTGATAGCTTAAGGCGGGCTAATTGTGAGTGTTATTATGAATTATTATTTTATGAAAGGGTAGAAGATAATGGAGATAGTAATTTTAAATCTAATGGAACGGTTTTAGAGGCAAGATTAATTAATCTTTCTCAAGCAAATTAATTTAAAAAACCAAGAAAAAAGTATGTCTTTTATCGAGAAAGTTTAATGTTGTAATTAATAACCATTATACTTATTAAAATTATATATTTAATATTGGCATTAAGAAATTATTAGATTTAAGCAAAAAAATAAGGTTTAAATTATTGTTCTATCTTTAAAAACTATGAAAACATTAATTATTTGTTTGGATGCCTTAGGTTATGATCAATTAGATAAAATGAAGTTTTTAACTAGTTTTCAGAATAAAGCTAGGCTAAAAACAATTTTTGGTTATACTGGGATAGAATTTAGTTTTTTTACAGGTAAGAAACCTATAGAAAATGATATTTGGGTGGAGTTTATTAAGAAAGATGGATATTTTAGATTTTTAAAAGATAAAAAATATTTGAAAAGATTTAGAAGCGCTTTAGATTATTTTTTTGCTTTAAAACAATATTTAGATGGAAGAAGTTATTTGTGTAAGCTGCATAATATTCCTTTTGATGTTTTTGGTTGGGTTGATGTAGCTACCGAAAGAAATATTTGGGATGTTAAGGATAGTTATTTTTTAAATAAAAAATATTTATGTTATTCTTGGCCTCATTTGGTTATAAATGGAAAGCATAGACTTAGACCCTTTTTTAATAATGACTGGAAAAAGGCTAAATCTTTTGTTAAATATTTTAATAGGGATTTTGATGTGTATTATATTCATTTGGTTGAATTGGATAAAACAGGCCATAAGTTCGGTGTAAATTCTATAGAATTTGAAGATTGTTTGAAAGAAATGGATGATAGAATTAAGTTTATTGTTAAGGCTTTTGGTGAAGGAAAGATAATTATTTGGAGTGATCATGGAATGAGCAATGTTGAATTTTTTATAGATATTAAGGATTTAGTTGGAGATTTTAGAGGAAAAATGTTTATTGATTCTACAATCTGTAGGTTTTGGGATGTCGGAGAGAAAATTCTAGATAATATAGGGGATAGTAGAGTGATTATTTGGGATGAAGAAATGATGAGAAAAAGCGGTTTACCCCCTGCTGGAAAGCATGGAGAAACGATAATAAGCTTAAAGAATGGCGGTGTTTTTTGGCCAAACTATTACAACAAAGAAAAAATAAAAGGAATGCACGGTTATCAGAATTTGGATGGTGTGTTTATTTCAAATTTTGAGACTCCTAAAGAATTGAAACTATGGGATTGTTACAAATATATTTAAATATTTTAAGTTCTTATGGAATTAATGGAAAAGAGATTTGTTGTTGAGTCTTATTTTGATTATATTGAGGTTTTAGATGAAATAATAAATACTTTAAATTTTAATAAGATAGTTGTTAAATATGATTTGGGTGAAAAAGAGGTTGAGGTTAAGGATTTAGTTGATTTTTTAGAAGATTTGTATGAAAATGAGAAGGTTATTGATATTAAGTTTTGTGATGAGGTAATTATGCATATAAGCGAGTCTGAGGTTTGGGTTGATGTTTCTGGGAATTATATTGATAAATTAAAGGAATTAGAAAGCTTTTGTTGAAGATATAGATTATATAATATGAAATATTTATAAATTATTGAGATAAGTTTATTTTATGGAAGAATATAACCTATCTAAACAAGTAATTATTGGGGAGGGAATATTTAAGTTTAAAGATATTCGGAGAATTATTTATAAAATTTTTAATATTTTTAATTTACCTGAAGATAAGAATATTAGAATATTATTAAAACCAAATTGTAATAATGATTTAAATGCTTTGATTGGAAATAGTACAGACTTAAGGATTATTATTTCTATTATAGATGAGTTGAGGAGCAGAGGATATAAGAAAATAATAATAGCTGAGGGTTGTAACTGTGGCATCAGTCATTTAGGAATTGATGTTTTGAAAAGGTTAAGAATTAAAGATCTTGGTAATGTTTTAGGTGTGGATGTTATTGATTTGAATAAAACAGAATTTAGAGAAATAAAGTTAGCTGATGACAAGTTAGTTAAAGTTAGTGAAGAATTGTTTAAAGCTGATTTTGTTATTAATTTACCAAAATTAAAGACCCATATGGAGGCAACCATATCTATCGCAACAAAAAATTTAATGGGTTGTTTACAAGGATTAGAGAAAAGAAGAATTCATGATAATTTTTTTCCCAATATTGTTTCTTTGGGTGAACAGATTAGAGTTGATTTGAATATTGTTGATGGAATTGTAGCAATGGAAGGTGATGGTCCAGGAGATGGAATTGCTAAAAAAGTAGGTTGTATAATTGCTGGAAAAGACTGTTTTTTTGTAGATACTGTTTGTGCTAAATTAATGGGTTTTGATATTGATGAGATTGAATATTTAAGGCTTAAAAAGAACTATTTTACTGAAAAAGATTTAAAAATTTTAAGTGATATTAAAAACAAATTTAACTTTTTAAGACCTAAAAAAAATCTTGCTGCTTCTGTTTTATTGAAAAATATATTTGTTAGACCAAGGTACTGGAAAATTTTTGATCCTTTATTTTCCTCTGGTCCGATTCCAGATTTTTTGTATAAAATAAAGGTTAGACAAGATGTATATATTCTAGATGAAATCAATGTAAAAGAAATTAAAATGATTGGTAATAATCGGATTTTAGAAGAGTATTGCCCGATGGAGTTAAGGGCTGAAAATGGAAAAATTCCTATGAATAAATGCATTAAATGTATGTATTGTTATATATTAGATAGCAATTCTTTCAAAATTAATGGCGACTTGGGATATTTGCAACAGCATATAAATAGATTCGGTAAACATATTATAAGGTTAAGTTTATAAACTAGTTTAATATTACTTATTAAAATAAGAGGTGATTAAAATAGAAAATAAATATTTTTATGGAAGTTTAGTTGCAATAGTTTTAGTTGTTGTCATCGCAGCTGTCGCTATGTTTACTTTGAATAGTACAAGTGAAGAATATACTGGTAATTTTGTTGCAGGTACTGGCAATTTAAGTATTGCTTCAACCGGTTACGATTAATACGTATGTTAAAATAAAAGATAGAGCAACAGGTCAAATTGTTAAAGATTTGGGATTAGTAACCCCTGGGGTCGGTTTGGAAGTTCAATTACCATCTAATAAATATTATATCCTTGATTTAGTTCGATCTTCTATGTCAGATACTTTTTGTAATATGGAATTTTATGTATACGAGCTTAAAAAAACTTTTGTAAGTGCTAATAATTGTAATGATCGATATAATGCTTATGCGTTTATAGGTGCAAAAGGAAAGAATTTAAATTTGAATTCTCAAAGGGGGTTACCCTATGATCCATCAAATTTGACAAAAATGACTCCTAGAATAGAAATAATAGATGGTCAAAATTTACAGAAAACCTATTATTTAGTAGGCCCTTCAAACCAAGAGACAAGTATAACAGTAAGCTATGGTCCAGTAGGTACAACAGTATTCCCATCCTCTTAATAGGAACTTTTTTATACTTTTATTTTTTTAAATTAAGATGGAAGAAGAAATTAATACAATTCAAATGAGTAAACCACTAATGGATTTGATGAAATTGAGGGGTAAAAAGATAAGTATTGATTTGATTAATGGTAAAAATTATACAGGAATTTTAGAGTCTTTTGACGTTTATATGAACATTGTTTTAAAGGATTGTAAGATTACAGATAATCAAGGTACTAAGGACTATGGTATTGTTTTTTTAAGGGCTTCTTATGGGGTTTTGAATATATAAATTAGAATAAGCAAAGATTTTTAATTTTTTAGTTTTATATTTAGTGTATGGTTAAGGTTTCTATAATAATTCCTTGTATGGAGATAGGAAGGGGTTTAGAGAGATGTTTAGATTCTATTTCTAGATTAAATAATCGAAGTTTTGAAACTATTATCTTGCCAGATTTTAATAAAAAAATACATTTTAAAGATTATAAAATAGTTCCTACAGGGAAAATAAGGCCAGCAGAAAAGAGAAATTTAGGGGTAAAACTAGCTAAAGGCGAAATTTTAGCCTTTATAGATGATGATGCTTATCCTAGAACCGATTGGATAGAAAAGGCCTTAATTGCATTTGAAAATAAAAAAATTGGTATTGTAGGTGGTCCTAATTTAACTCCGAAAGAAGATAACTATTGGAGTAAATGTGGGGGTGATGTATTAACTAGTTGGTTAACTGGTACTAGCAGTATAAGGTATCAAATTGGAAAAAAACCTAAAAGGGTTTGGGAGTTACCCACATGTAATTTATTCATTAGAAAAGAATTATTTAACTTTGTTAAAGGTTTTGATACTACTTTACTAACTGCTGAGGATTCAAAATTATGTTTTGATATTCTTAATTTAGGTAAAGAGGTTTGGTATTTTCCAAATATTATTGTTTTTCATCATAGAAGAGAGTTATTTATAGATCACGCTAAACAAATGTGGATATATGGGAGAGATATTGCTTGGTTATTAAAAGAACAATTTTCTTTTGAAAAAATATATTATGGAATATTAAGTTTATTTGTTTTATTTGTTTTTTTTGGTTTTATAATCAGTATTTTTTTTGAATGGTTTAGATTAATTTATGTATCATTCTTATTACTTTATTTATTTATTGTTTTATTTAGTTCTTTACTTTTTAAAATAGAAAGAAGTCTATGTATCTTTTTTGGTTTGATTCTAACGCATTTTAGTTATGGCTTTGGATTTTTGTATGGTTTATTTAGAAGTAGACATTCTACTCTTTATAGTCAAATATGGTAGTTTATTTATTCTTTTAGTAAATAACTTTATTATTCTCCAAGCCATTCCAGGAACATATTTGTAATGAAATGTTGAGAATCTTCTCTCTTTTGTAGGCACAAATATTTCAGTTATTTTTTGATTAGCTTGTTTTAGTTTAAATAAAAGTTCTACATCAAAATCAAACCCATTACAAGTAAAATTTTTATTGATTTTATTAAATGCCTTTTTTCTTAAGAATTTAGCTCCAGCTTGGGTATCTGTATAATTTAAGTCAAGAAGTACTTTTGAGAGCAAATTCCATCCTATAGCAAGTAATTTTCTTTGAAATGATTCATTTACATCTTTAAATCCTTGATTTTTCCATTTAGATGCAATTACACAATCATAATGCTCATTTTCAAATTTTGAGATTATCTTATGGATGTATTTATGTTCAAAGGCGTCATCCGCATCTAAGAATCCAAGAATATCTCCATCTGCTTTTTTTAGACCAGAGACTACAGCATAACCCTTACCCTTTATTCCAGAGTATTCTAAAATTTTTATTTTATTGTTTTTTTCTTTATGTTGTTTTATTAAATCAATAGTAGAATCAGTACAATTATTGCAAACGAAGATTATTTCATAATCTTTATATTCGCTAAGTAGCTTTTGAAAATTTATTATTGTGTCTTCAATTCTTTTTTCTTCATTATGTGCAGGAACTATTAAAGATATTTTAGACATCTTTTTGTATCTCAAATACGAAAACTACAGGATTTTGTTCTGAAGGAAAGACTTTAATTAGTTTTAACCATTCAGGAGGATAAGTTATCATTTCTTTAGCCCATGGGCTTGATTGTTCTATAAGAGAGAATATTAAGTATTTAGCATTATTTTTTTTAGCTGATTCTTTAATATTTTCTGCACTACCCGCGCTATTAAAATTTAATGTTTTTCTTTCTGAATAATATACTATCTTGGGAACTGGATTTGTGTAGATTAAGTCTTCTTTTGTTGAAATACTTTTTACAAATTCTGCAGCTTGTCTCTCTTCGTAATAACTATCTTTTTTATAATTTATAATTTCTTCAGTACTCTGATATACAAGATAGCTGTTAGTTATTATAATAACAATTATGAGAGTTATTGCAATATTTTTTCCGTATTTTGTTAAAGGAGTATATATTTTGAATAGGATCCATGCTATTAATGCATAAACTATAGGATAAGACCACAGAAGATATCTTTCTTCTAAATATTCACTAAAGATACCATGATAAATTAATGGAACTAAAATTATTAAAGCCACTAGAAGTTTTTCTTTGATCTCATTGTTTTCTTTTTTAATTAGTAAATCTGGGGCTAAGATTAAAGGATAAAAATAGTAACCAATTGCTATTATGAAAATTATAAAGAAAATAATTCCTAAATTTTGCAAATAAGACATAAAATAAATAGAAATCCCTTTATAACCAAGATAGATTGATGGGATTACAATTTCTGTACTATCTTCAGTTATGGTATAATGTTTTATAAAATTAGTTAATCCTCCAATATGTTTGTAGTGAAGATAGATAAAAGGAGTCATTGTTAAAAGAATCATCAGTAAACAAATCCACACTTTTTTGTTTTTTATGATGTTTAATCTTTCTTTTGATAAAACATAGACCCCTATAGGTACAAGAACTAAAGAAGTAGCCATTCTTGTCATAATTGAAATTGATAGCATGAATGTTGCAAGGTACATATATTTTGCTTTTTCTTCTTTTATATAACCTTTCCAGAAAAAATATAATCCAAAGACTAAAAATGGCGTAGCTGGTACTTCATTCATAAGTCTAGTCGTTAAAAATAAATGGATTCTATTGAATATTGCACACGAAGCAGCAATAAGACCTACGTATTTATTATTGAATATTTCTTTTGCCAGTAAATAAATTCCAAATACAAATAATGTTGAGAATATAACTTCTGTAAATCTTAGTGTTATTTCAGTTGCACCCAGTTTATATAGTCCTGCCCAAAACAAAGGTAATAAGGGAGTTCTTCTATAATACCAGATATCATTTAAATAACTTAATCCCCCCCATCTTTTTGCTGCTGAAAGATAGTCTGCTTCATCCCACCAAACCGCAGAGTTTATAGTCATATATTTTAATCTGATTAAGAATGCTAAAACGATTATTATTAATAAAAGAATATTTTCTTTTTTATTTAACCAAAGTTTTGTTTTTTCTTTTATGAGATTTAGATTCATTATTGATTTTACTTTTTAAATAACTTAAAAAGATTTGCATTTGTTTAATATTTATTGTATGAATACTCTATATTATAATATATTTTAGTTCCTTCTTTTCCTTCTTTAATTATTTTTAAAGGAAGGTCTTTTTTGGTAATAATATATTCATAATATGGATACTTTTCTATTGGACCAATTTTATATTTAAATCTAATCCAATATTCTAAGGTATGAATCGATCTTTTTTCTAAATCTGTTATTTTTTCTTCAGTTTTATCTGTAAATTTATTTGGTTCATCTTTATCAATTAGAATTTTATTATTTTTGGGTAAGTTATCATTTATCCAAATTCCTAATTCTATACCCTCTTCTGCTTCCCATTTAAATTTGGAGTCATAAATTATTACTGTCGAGTTTAATAAACTTATTATTATGAAGTAAATTATAAAGAAATATGCAATTTTTTTGAAGTTATATTCTTTAATTTTTAAAATTAAAATAGTTGTAACTATAATTATAATTGCAATAAGAATTGTTGAATTTGATAGATATGCTAGGGTACCAAGAGAGACTAATGACATATTGTTAACTGGGAAAAATTTGTTAAATAGGATTAATGGAGTGATTGCATTTAGAAAGATTAAAGTAAATATTGTAATTTTTTTACTTTTTTTAAGAGAAATAAATCCAAGTAAGATAAACATTGGAATTATTGGTTCTATGTATCGACCAATAAGCCTTCCTTCTTCATAATTGGGATATGCTCCACTTAAGTTGCTTGCTAAAATTATTGAAAAAATGGTAGAAAGCAATGTCAGTTGGAAGAGTATTTTTGTATTTATGTTTTTATAGTTAGATATTAACGAAATTGTGAGAATAAAGAATATTATTCCAGTTGATAAAATTAAGTAATCAGTGTAGAATATAACCCATATTAATTTTTGTATTATATTAGATTGAGATTGTATTGCAAAGGATGAATAATTATTCCCTAGAATTCCTTGTAGGCTGAATCCATAAATTTTTATTTTGGTATATATCCATGGTAAAATTGTTATTAAACTTGCTGATATTGAAGTGATTATATTCTTTATTTTAGTTTTGTTTAATAAAAATATAATAATGATAACTAGAATTAGAAATATAGATATAGCTCTTGTCAAGTAACATAATCCAATTAGTATCCCAGAAAGAATATAGAGTTTTTGTTGTTTTTCTTTAATTGTTAGATAGATTATATAGAGAGTAGTTATGAAAAGTGGAAAAAATATGTTTTCACTCATTGTATACGAACTAACTGCGAATATAGGGGGTACTAATGCTGTTATTGTTGCTATAATTAGACTTTTTTTTTTGCTGAAAAATCTATTCGCTAGGAAGAAGATAGGGAATATAATTGATGAGGATATAATAGCATTAATTACTTTAATTGAGAAATGCACTTTCTCCATATCTTTAAATATGAAAGCAGGAGAGATAATGATTGAATAGATTGGAGGATAAATTCCTGCTTTAGCGACTTCTGAAAGGCTATTTGTGTCATGAAATGCTTTAGCTTCGTTAATATAGTTTAAAGAATCTGCAAAACCTAAAACAGGCAGTACACTAAATGATAGTATCATTTTTGTTATGATTAATAGTATGAAGATTATATTTATTTTTTTTATCATTATATTTTTGTATTTTTTTCTTTTAAATCCTATATTCTATTCTAAACTATCTTTTATACTGCTACAAAAACTTATATAAATTTAGTTATTTGGTTTTAATTGTGAAAGTAATTATTAGTATTCCAGCGTATAATGAAGAAAAAACATTAGGTGAAGTGATTAAGGAGATAAAAGAAATTATGGGTTCTTATGACTATAGTATTTTAGTTGTGAATGATGGAAGTGAGGATAATACTGCGAAAATAGCTAGAGAAATAGGTGCTATTGTTTTTTCGCATGATAGAAGAAAAGGGTTAGCAGAGACATTTAAATTTGAGATGAAAAAATGTTTAGAGCTTAGGGCTGATATTATAGTGCATACAGATGCAGATGGTCAATATAAAGCCGCGGACATTTTAAAATTACTAAAAAAAATTGAAGAGGGTTATGATTTAGTTTTAGGTTCTAGATTTGAACATGGAGTTTATGAGGGTTCTTTTATGAAGCGATGGGGAAATATTGCTTTTGCAAAAGTGTTCTCTAACATTCTAGGTATTAAGATTACAGATACAACGACTGGATTTAGAGCTTTTACGAGAGAGGTAGCTAAGTTACCCTTGATTAATAATTTTACTTATACACAAGAGCAATTAATTAGGGCTGGAAAAAATAATATGCGAATAGCTGAGATTCCAATAAAAACAAATAAAACTAGAGAAAGCAGATTATTTAAAAATTCCTTTACATATGCCTTCAGAGCTTGGATTAATATATTTAGAATTTATAGGGATTTTGATCCTATGAAATTTTTTGGGAGAATAGGATTGTTCTTTTTTTCTATTGGTTCATTAATCGGATTTTATTTAGTTTATTCTTTTTTAAAATATGATGTTGTTGGGCATATTCCTTTGACTATTTTGGCAGTTTTATTGATACTTATTGGAGTTCAGGTAATTTTGTTTGGATTTTTAGCTGATATGAGGAGATTTTAGATGAAAATTTTATTAATACAACCATGTTTATCTGTAAGTGATAGATATGGCACCTCTTTAGGCAGGGTTGGTCCAGTATGTGAACCTATGGGTCTAGCGTATTTGGCCGCAGTAGTTAGAGAAAAAAGAAAAGAAGATATTATTAAAATCTTAGATATGGCTGCGTTAAATTATTCTCAAGAAGATTTGATTAATTATTTAAATGATTTTAAGCCTGATTTAGTCGGTATTTCAATGTTGACTCCTATGTATTTAAGAACTAAAGAAACAATGAAGATTGTTAGAAAAACCTTGAATGAACAAGTTAAAATTGTTATTGGTGGTCCTCATCCAACAGTATTTTTTACTTCCTGTTTAAAGGATTGTCCAGAGGCTAATTTTCTTTTATATGGTGAGGCTGAAATTTCTTTTGTTAATCTTTTAAATTATTTAGAAAATAATTTAGATTTATCAGAAATTAAAGGATTAGTTTTTAGAAAAGACGAAAGAATAATAATAAATCCTAAACAAGAATTTATTCAAAATTTAGATGAAATACCATATCCTGCTCGGGATTTATTGCCTATGGAAAAATATAGACCAGCACCTACATATTTTAAAAAATTACCAAGTTATTTAATCTTGGCTTCTAGGGGTTGTCCATTTAGATGTGCTTTTTGTTCTAAAATCTCAGGTACTAAATATAGGGCCCATTCTATTGAAAGGGTGATCAATGAAATTAAGATTCTTTTAGATGAATATGGAGCTAAAGATATTATTTTTAGAGATGATACCTTTACTATAAATAGATCTTTTGTTTTTGATTTATGTAAAAAAATAAAAGAAGACGGGCTTAATAAAAGAATGGAATGGAGCTGTATGACTAGAGTTAATTTAGTAGATTTAGAACTATTAAAAACAATGAAAGAAGCAGGTTGTTGGAGTATTCATTATGGTGTAGAAAGTGGTAATCAAAGATTATTAGATTTAATTGATAAAAGCATAACAATTGAACAGATTAAGAATGCATTTATATGGACAAAAGAAGTAGGTATTGAAATTAAAGCATTTTTTATGTTGGGCTTGCCTACTGAAACTAGAGAAGAAAGTTTAAAGACTATTGAATTCTCTAAAGAGTTAAATCCTGATTGGGTACAATTCACAATAACAGTTCCTTATCCTGGAACAAAGTTGTTTGAATTGTCAAAATCTGATCCTTCTTTAATCTCTTATAAATGGGAAGATTATCAAACTTGGGCTGGATGGTCTAATAAGGATTTAGTTTATGTTCCTGAAGGAAGAACTCAAGAAGATTTAAAATATTTACAAAAATATGCTATGCGAAGCTTTTATTTTAGAAGAAAGTTTATTTTTAATCAGTTAAAGAATCTTAATTCATTTGATAGATTTAAAGTGTATTTGGTTGGAGGTTGGGCTTTATTTAAATCAAAATTTAGTTAACATTTCAAATACTGCTTTAGTAGATCTTTTTAATTCATTGAATGATTTAATCCTCAGTATTGCTTTTGTTATGTATTTTGGACGAAAGTAGAATTCTTTATATGCTGTTTCTACTAACTTTTGTATCTCCTCTTCAGATAAATTACAATCTGGTCTTGGTAGATTATATTCATAGTTCTTATTAAGAATATATTTAGACCAATAATCTTCTTTTAATTTTGGTTTAAGTAGTTTATCATATAATTCAGTACCTGGTAGAGGACTAACTTTTGAGAATTGTGCATAATCTAATTTTAATTTTTTTGCAAATTCAATTGTTTTTTTAATAGTTTCAGTAGTATCTCCTGGACAACCTAGCATAAAGTAGCCAAAGGTATTTATTCCAGCCATTTTAGTTTCTTTTATAGTTTCTTCTATTCTTTGAATATTTGTTTCTTTTCTTAAAGTTTCTAAAATTCTTGGGACACCAGATTCTATTCCATAATAGACCCTCATACATCCTGCTTTCTTTAATTCTTTAAGCATTTCTTTATCTATACAATCTACTCTAGAACGAATTGACCAAGAGATATCTATTTTATTCGAAATTAATTCTTTACAGATGTCTAATACTCTATCTTTTTTAACTGTAAATGAAGAATCAAATATATCTATTTCTCTTATTTTATAGTTATTATAACATTCAGTGAATTCTTCAACTACTCTTTTAGCATCAGCAAATCTAAATTTTTTGCTTCCTTGTTCACAATATATACATCTAAATGGGCAACCTCTACTAGTTATCATTCCTGTAAAATTTTTTCTTTGAGAAATAAACGAGTAATATTTTTCATTTGGAAACAAATGTCTAGCTGGAAACAGAACCTTATTTATATCCATTTCTTGAATAGATAATTCATTAATTTTTATTTCATTATTTTCTTTGTAACATAAAGATTTTACCTTTGAGAAATCTTGATTTTTTTCTAATGCTTCTAAGAATTCAGGAAGGCATGTTTCAGCTTCTCCTATAAGAGCATAATCTATTTCTTTATAAGTTAAGGTTTCTTTTGGATAAAGACTTACATGTACTCCTCCAACTAAGACAGGTGTGTTTGTTTTTTGTTTAATTTCTCTGATTGCTTCAATTGTTTGATGAAATAAATATGTCGTAATCGTGAAAGCTAAAATATTTGGTTTAAATAAATTTATTTCTTTTATAACATCTTGATTAGATAAATTAAGGGCATTCGCATCTATAAATTTAACATTATGACCTGCTTTTTCAGCTATTGCAGCTACATAACCCAAAGTAACCGAAGGATAAATTCCATAGTTTTGAGCTACTACTTTTACAGAGGGTTGATTTTTCGGAGCTTCTTCTGAATATTTTAGATAGATTATGCAAATTTTCATGTTCTCTTGATTTATTTTTTCTATTTAAGTTTATCTTCCTTTTGAAAGTTTTTGTATATTTCTTTAACATTAATTTTGATATTCAATAAGATCATTAATGAACCTATTCCTGGAGCTAGATTACCTATAATCAATGCTAATAATGTGTGAGGTATTTCAGATATTTTTGATGAATATCTAACTGCTTCTATTAAACTAATTATAAGATATATTATTAAAATAGATAACCAAATATTTCTGATTGTTGTATTTATAAAACTAAATATTAATCCAAAGATTATGAAGAATAACATGAGAAGAGGCGTAAAGTAGTATAAGTTACTTATTCTGGGGTCTTTTTTAAATAGTCTGAATATAGACAAACCATAAGTCACTCTTTGAAAAAAATATGGTTTGAATAATGTGCGATTATGATGAAAAACAATTGTTTCTTTGTTAAAATAAATCTTTTCTTTATTTTTAATTATTCTATTACATAAGTCTATATCTTCTCCAGTTATTAATTTTTCATTAAATCCATTTAATTTTTTAATAGTTTCTTTTTTTACAATTAGATTACAAGTGGGTAAATCAGTACAATAATGACTTTTTGATATTTTCTTTCTAAAGGATTTAGTTCCTGAAACTAGAAAAGATTTTAATGAGTTGCCTACTGCTTTTTCTTTGACTTTTTCTTTTGGTGGACAAATATTCGGACCACCAATCGCGCCTATTTTTTCTGAAAATTTATTTATTCCTGAAGATAACCATTCTTTTTTTGGAAATGCATCTGAATCAATAAAGGCATAATAATCCGCTTCTTCTGAATTGATTAAAATATTTCTTTTTTTTGCAATTGTAAAATCTCCTGTCGAAACTATTTTTATTTTTTCTTTATTTATTTCTTGAGGAAGGTTGATTTCTTTGTCTGGGCCTAAAACTATGATATAATTTTGGTAATTTAAATTTAAACAACCCCTTATAGATTCTAAAACAAATTTATTTAATATTGAGAAAGGAATTATTATTACTACTTTTTTATTAATTCCATTAATAGTTTCAGGATGAATTTTGGGTTTGATATTATGTTTATTGACCATGTACATTCATATGTGCAGGAACATTTGCTGGTTTTTATAAATTTCTTAAGTTCTTTATTCTTTTTTTCTTTCCATAATTCTAAGAAGTTTAAGTTGTATTCTCTTAAATTACCTGAGTTTCTGTTTAAAATTTCACAAGGATAAATATCTCCATTTGCATAAATTACTCCGAATAATGAACCAGCAATGCATGGTGCTTTAAATTGATTATTTAGATAGATATCTTTTATTATATCATTAGCTATTATATTTTTTGCATTCATTAACCTTCCTTGTAATGTTTTTCCAAAACCTTCATCGGCATCTTTTTTTATTAATTTTGATAATTTTTTGTAAGATTCAAGAATTGCTTCTTTATTCTCTATTTTTTTAATTCTACCCTCCTTTCGCATAATTGTAGTGGTTATTGCTTTTATTTCTTGTTCTTTTAGATAGCTATATAAAGGAATTACATTATTATAATTTTTATCTGTGATTGTGATTCCAATATTGGCAATTATGTTTTTATCTTTATAAGAATTTATTAGTTTATAGCTTTGTATTGCATTTTTGAATAATCCCTTTACCTTTCTTAGATTATCATGTTCTTCTTCAAAATTGTCTATGGATATTGAAAATATTAATTTTTTATTTATTTTTTCTTGTAAAAATCTATCTATTAACTCTTTTATTTTTCCTGTAAAATATCCATTTGTGCTAATAAATAATGATTGAATAGTTGTATTTTTTAAGTAAGTTATTGTTATTTCGTTTATATCTTCTCTTAGAAATGGTTCTCCACCCGTTAAATTAATATTAAATAAGGAGTTGCCGAATGTTTTACTCAATTTTTTAATTTCTTCAAGGGTTAATTCATCTTTATATATTTCTGGATTATCAAGATTTAGAAAACAATGAAGGCAGTGGGCATTACATTTATTCGTTATAAAGTGGACTATGCTAAACGGTTCTTTCTTTGAAAAGAGCAAATTATATACTGTTTTAATCATTTTTTTGTGAGGCAAGTATTATATATAAATCCTTCTCGTTCTTTTTATGGACAAAAAAGACTTTTTTGTTTTGTTTATCTTTGTGATAATTTTTTTAAATATGATTCTACCTTCGCTTCAGACAAGATCTTTATACTATCATGAAGGAGAGTTTTTGTTTTTAGGTTATTCTTATCTGAAATATGGGAATTCTTTCAATTCAAATATTCATCCAATTCTTTCTTTTGCATTAGTATCTTTTCCTTTGTTGTTTATGGATATTGATTATCCTCAATATAATGAATTTAATAGTCCCAAGGATTTTGGAAGAGAGACTTTTTTGCACTATGGTGCTAATGATGCTAACTCTATGGTTTTTTCTGGAAGAATTGTTTTACTCTTTTTTGCAACATTACTAGGGTTATTTGTTTATATTTGGTCTAAAGAACTCTTTGGATTTAAGGGTGCAATTATTTCATTAATTCTATATACTCTTCATCCTGCAATTTTAGCATATACTGATCTTATGACTTTTGATATTTTATTAGCTACTTTCTTTTTTATTGCTGCTTATTTTTATTGGAAGTATTATCTTAAGCCTTGTAGAAAGTATTTAGTTTTATCAGGTATTTTTTTTGGTTTAGCAGTATTAATTAAGCCAACTTCTGTTGTTTTATTATTTTCTTTTTTTATTTTTAATTTATTTATTTATTATAAAAATCGTTTACAATATATACCTTTAAAAAAAGTTATTTATATCCTATTTATGATTTCTTTAATTGGATTTTTTGTTTTTATTTTTGTAAATTTGAATGAGATTCACCCAATTTATAATCTTGATGATCCTATTTATACAAATGCAGGTTATGCTAGGTCTCCTGAACGATTAAATCTTATCTTAGGAGATATTCCTTTTAAAGATAAAATTTATTTTGTTTTGACAGAAGTTCCAGTTCCAGCCCCCCATTTTTTACAAAGTTTTTATACTTTTAATAATTATCTTGATACAGGTTTTAATTCTTATTTTAATGGGAGTTATTCTAGTGGTTTGAAATCTCTTCAGTACATCTTTGTGTTTTTAGTTAAGAACCCTATCTCTTTTTTAATAATTTTCTTTCTTTCTTTATTCTTAATTAAGTATGATAAAAAAAATAAAATGAACGTTTATTTTATTTTAATCTTTGCTTTAATTTATGTTCTCTCTTTTATTTTTAGTCGTATTTATGGGGGATTTATATATTTTTTGCCTATTTTACCTTTATTGTTTGTTTTGGCTGGAGGTTTAGTTGGATTCTTTTTGAATAAATACCTTAAGTGGATAATTTTAGGGTTATTGTTTTTATTTATTGTAGAATCTTTAGTTGTTTATCCTGATTATGTTTGTTATTTTAATCAAGTAATTGAACCTGAAAGCAGTCACAAGTTTTTTATAGGACCTGATTGTGATTTAAATCAAGATGTTAATCGAATGGTGGATTATTTGAATGAGAATAATATTCAAAATGCAAAGGTAAATTTGTCAGTATATAACTTTAATCTTAAAAATCTAAATTTTAGTTATCAAGAATTGCAAGGAGGAATACATCAAAGCGGAATTATAGTTTTAGATGCGAATACTTTAGAGGGGTTTTATAAAAAGGATAGGGATAATTTTAAATGGTTGAGGGATAATTTTGAACCAGATGTTAATTTTGGAAACTCTATTTTTTTATATAATATTACCGAGGATCAATTGAAAAATCTAGAGGCCAGTAATCTTTAAATTAGTCTTATTATTAGAAAATTATATGAATATTTTATTTATTAATCCTACACCAGGGCATGGATTTTTAGTAGATAATATTAAGAGAAAAAGAATTGCTGGTCTTTTTCCTCCTTTAGGTATTGCCTCTTTAGCTACAGTTTTAGAGAATGGAGGGTATAACTGTAAAGTCATAGATTTATTTATTACTCCGTTAACAAAAGAACAACTTTTGTATGAGGTTAAAGAATTTAAAACAGATATTGTTTGTATTAGTATTCTTACATCTCAAGCTCCAGAGGCGTATACTATAGCTAAGGTGTTGAAATCTAGTTTTACTATACCTATTATTTGCGGTGGTTCACATGCGAGTATCTTTGCAGAAAAAATTCTTGAAGACATAAAAGAGATTGATTATATTATTTTTGGAGAAGGGGAATATAAATTATTGAATCTTGTTAATGCTATAACAGCTAATACTTCTATTTCTATGGTACGTGGTATTTATTATAGAGAAAAAGAGGTTGTTACAAAAACTGAAAATGATATTATGATAACGGATTTAGATACATTACCGATTCCATTAAGAAAATTTTTTGATATAGATAAATATATTCCAGTACCAAATCAATATAAGAGACTGCCCACTATAAATATGATAACAAGTAGGGGATGCACTTATCGGATGTGTAAATTTTGTAATGAGTCTAGTTTTATGCATACCACCTATAGGAGAAATTCTGTTTCAAGAGTTATTGAAGAAATAAAATATTTAATTAAGCAGTATGGGGTTAGAGAAATTTATTTTTTTGATGATGAATTTGTTTTGGATAAAGAATGGATATTGAATTTTTGTGATGCACTTCATACAGAAAATCTAGACTTAACTTGGACATGTTATGCGAAAGTAAATTTTGTAACTCTCGAGCTTTTAAAAAAAATGGCTTCTGTAGGCTGTTGGGGTATTTCTTATGGAATAGAGTCTGCTAATCAGGAATTGTTGAATAGTCTTCAAAAGGGTCAATCTTTGTTCCAAATAAGAAATGCTGTTCATTGGGCACATGAAGCTGGAATAGAAGTTAAAGGATCTTTTATGTTGGGTTTGCCAGGAGAAACTCCTGAAATGGGGAAAAAAACTATTGATTTTGCGATTGAGTTGGATGTTGATTATCCTATTTTTACACTTACTACCCCTTATCCAGGTACGAAACTTTATGAAGATTTTGTTGCTGAAGGAAATGTAGATTTTGACTATAGTCATTATACTAGTCTATTCCCAATATATCTTTCAAAAGGGTATAATAGCCGTGAAGAACTTGTAAAACTACAAAAAGAGGCATATCGGAGGTGTTATTTAAGATTAGGTTTCTTTAAACGAAAGCTTGCTAGAATAAAGAACGGGGAGGATATACAGAGGTATTTAAAAGGTATGTACTTTTTTTTAAAAATGAATGTTATGGATATGCGAAGATTATGAATATTATTTTTATAATAATATTTATATAACGCCACAGATGCTTTTAAAATATGAATTTTTTAAATTATCGTACTTTGAATTTAGCATCTTCGTATATGAAAAGAGCTTATAGAATTTTTAAAAATCAGCCTTATGAAGTAACTTTTATACTTACTAATAGATGTAATTCTAATTGTAGTATTTGTTTTATTTGGAATCAAATGCCTAAGTATGACCTAAGTATTGATTTGATAAGAAAAGTATTAGATCAGGATATAGTTAAAGGATGTAATTTTGGAATTACTGGCGGAGAGCCTTTGTTACATCCTAACTTTGAAAAAATTTTGGAATTATTTAATGAGCGAGGTTTAAACTATACTTTATTTTCTAATTGTATTTTAGATGAAAAACTAATAGAAACAGTAAAAAAGTATTTTGTTAAGAATTTAGCAATTTCTTTAGATGGTCGTCCAGAAACACAGAAGAGGATAAGGGGTATTGATAATGTTAGTAAGATAGTTAATGTGGTTGAACAACTTAAGAAATTTACTAAAATCAAATTACATTATACTGTAAGTAATAATAATACTAATGAAGATTTTTTATATGTTATGAATTTGTGTGATCAATTAGGAGTTTTATGTATGATCAGTTTTTATGATACTGTTCCTTATTTTAATACTCAGGAAGTTCCAAAAGATTATTATTATGTTAAGGATAAATATTATAATCCATATTTAGAAAGTTATTATAAATGGAAAAAGGGGAAGTTGAAGCTACCTTGTTTAAGTACAAGAGGTAACGTTATTATTACTTCTGCAGGAGATGTTTTATTTTGTCAAGGTTTAGGTAATAAAATTGGAAATTTATACAATCAAACTTTAGAAGAAGTATGGAACTCTAAAGAAGCAATTGAACTTAGGAAGCAACATATTAGTTGTAATCTATGTTGGTTGAATTGTCATAGACCTGCAGATATTGTGATGAATAAAATTTTAAGAGTTTTTCCTAAAAATTATTTAAATAAAAAATTTGGTGAATATAACTGGAAGAAAGATTAATTTATTGTTTTTTCTGTCATAAAAAGTTGGATAAATATAAATGCAAATAGATAGTTTAGTACAGTAATTAGTAAGAATATTGTAAGAGTAAACTCTTTTGGAATAAAATATTTCTCAAAAAAGAAGATATTTATCGCTTCTCTTAAGCCTAGTCCATTAATGGTTATTGGAACTAGAAAACTTAAGTTACCCAAACAAGTGATAAATACTGTTGTTATGAATGGAATTTCTTGATTGAATAAATGTAATGAAATATAAATTATTGAGCTGCTTGTTGTCCAAATAATTAGAGTTATTATCGCATTAATTATTATTAATTTTTTGTGATTTCTAATATATTCTTTAATTGTTTTTTCAAAGTTTTCTATTTGAATAGTGTATTTTTTAAAGAACTTATTAGCAATGTAATTTTTTATTTTTTTTGAATTAATAAAATATACTACTAAGCCTATTATAAAAATTAAACTTATTGTAACTAAATATGCATATTCTTTCGGAAGAATGTAGAAAACTCCAATAATTCCTATTACCGAGAGTACTATTAAAGTAATTAATTTATCTAGAATTAATGCAGCTATTGATTCTTCAGGGGAAATCTTATCTTTTAATAAATATGAAAGAGAGAAATCTCCTATTTTTCCAGGTGTGAATGAACTAATAGACCAAGTTACTAGATATTTTTTAAAAAATTCAATGAATGATATTTTTTTAATATAGGGTGATATAAATATTTTTAAATTAATTGTTGTAAGTAAAATTAATGCAAAAGCTAATATTATTATAATTAAAATTAATTTTAAGTTTATAAGATTTAATACTGCTAAAATTTTTGAGGGTTTAATTGTAACTAGAAGTAAGCCTAAAATGATTATGCTAATAGTATACTTAATAATTGCTAATCTTTTCATTTTTTGTTAAAATATTCTTTTATTGAATTTATTACATAATCTATCTCTTCGTTTGTCATTTCTGGATATAATGGAACTGACAATATTTCTTTACTTATTCTTTCAGTTATTGGTAGTTTTGTTTCACCCATATTTAAAGATTGATAAGCGAGTTGTAAATGGATGGGTATGGGGTAATGTATTCCACATGAAATCCCTTTTATTTTTAAAAATTCTAACAAATTGTTTCTTTCTTTAGCCCTTATTACATATAAATAATATCCATGTTTTGCGAAAGCTTTTTCAGAAGGTATAGTAACTAACTCTTTTATTTCTTCATTATAAATTCTTGCTATTTCTCTTCTTTTCTCTAACCATTTATTTAGGTATTTTAATTTAACATTTAGTATAGCTGCTTGAATCCCATCTAGTCTATAGTTATAGCCCATAAGTTCATGGTTATATTTTGTTGATTCTCCATGGTTTTTCAACTTTTTAATTTTTTCTGCAAAAAGATAATTATTTGTAATTATTGCACCTGCATCACCGTAAGCACCTAATATTTTGCTAGGATACATACTAAAACATCCTATATCTCCAATGGTACCTACCTTTTGTCCTTTGTATTCAACGCCATGGGCTTGTGCACAGTCTTCAATTATTTTTAAGTTATATTTATTAGCTATTTTTTTAATTGCATCCATTTCACAAGGATGGCCAAATAGATGTACGGGAATTATTGCTTTTGTTTTATTTGTAATTTTTTCTTCGATTTTGTTTATATCAATAGTATATGTTTCTTCGTCAATATCTACTAGAATGGGTTTAGCTTTTTGGTAACAAATAGCTTCTACTGTGGCTATAAAGGTGTTAGATGTAGTTATTATCTCATCATTTTCTTTTATATCTATTGCTTCTAATGCTAAATGTAAAGCTGCAGTTCCATTTGCAACACCAATTGCATGTTTAATATTTAAATAATTTGCAAAATTATTTTCAAATTCTTTTATTTGCCTGCCTACACAAAAAGAGCTTTCATTTATTACTTCTTGAATAGAATTATTAATTTCTTCTTTAATTTCCAAATATTGTCTTTTTAAATTGATTAAAGGAATTTCCACTGCATTTTATTAAATTTCTCTTTTTTAAAATTAATGCCTTTTGTAATATTACTGTTTTTACAATAGATTCTTGAAGATAGTAATCTTTTTATATAATTTTTCTAAAAAACAATTATGACTAATTGGAATGGTATTAAATTATTTAGGCACTCAGATAGAATTAAAACTTTTTTAGAAGGAGGGATCCCAGATCCAGTTAGTATAGAGCTTCATCCAACTAATAGATGTAATTATGATTGTATTTGGTGTGAACCTAGAATTCTTAATAAATTTGATAAAACTTTAGAAATGAATGAGGAAGATCTATCTAAAATAATTCGTGAATTAAAAGAATTTAATCTTAAAGCTTTGTTATATAGCGGTGGGGGGGAACCTTTGTTAAATCCTGCAACTTTACCTTCTATGAAACTAGCTAATTCTTTGGGAATTTCTGTTGGGTTATTTACAAATGGTGCTTTAATTGATGATGCTACTGCTAAAGATCTTGTTCAAATTTGTACTTTTATTAGAATTACTTTTGATGCAGGAAACAGAGAAATGCATAGTCAGGTTCATCGATGTAACTCATATGATCGTGTAATTGATAATTGTAAAACTTTAGTTAAATATAAAAAAGAATTTGGAAGTAAAGTTACCTTGGGGGGTGGTTATGTTATTAGTCCAGAATCTTATATGGGTGCAAAAGATGCAATTGATTTATTTGATGAATTTGGTTTTGATTATATTCAATTTAGACCGGCTCGTTATGAAAAATTGGCAGTGGGAGATTATATTTTGCAAGAAGTTAGAGAATTAGTTGAATCTGAATCTAAGAATAGAAGAATTAGTGTGCTTTTTGTCCCTCATTTTGGAACTAATTATTATGGTGCAGAAAAAAGATCTTATAATAAATGTTATATCTATAATTTTCAAGGAATTATTATTCCAGATGGAAATTTATATACATGTTACGGTTGTGTGCATAAAAATTGTTATCCCTTAGGTAATGTTAAGAAAGAGGGTTTCAAGAATGTTTGGATGAATAAAAAGTTAGATTTAGATCCTATAAAGGATTGTACTGAATGTAGATTTCATCATCATAATGAATTATTAGAACAATTAAAGAGAATTGGGCATGAAGATTTCTTATAATTAATTTACTTTTTTGTAGGGATATTTCATTGAGAGTATATTTAAAGTGGTACCTAAAATATCAGTTGCAACTATAGCTAAACTTTAAATTGAAATACCATAAATTACCCATACAAACATACCCCTGAGTATATTTACCAATTAATTGTTTTATCTTTAGTTAAATCTATGTTTTGTGTTTTTAACCAAGTTATATATTTCTTTATTCCATCTTCAATACTTGTATTTGGCTGATAATTAAAGAATTTTTTTGCCTTGTTTATATCTGCATAATGTCTTCTTACATCCCCTGGTCTTCCTTCTCTGTATTCTGCTTGTATATCTTTGTTTAATACACTTTTAACTATGTTTAATATTCTATTTATTGATACTTCTTCTCCCCTTGCAATGTTAACTGTTTCTCCAATTAATTCTGGACAATCTGATGCTTGAATAATTCCGTCAACAGTGTCCTTTACATATGTGAAATCCCTAGTTTGTTCTCCATCTCCGAATATTACTGGAGTGATGTTATTCATTATTCTGATTACAAATTTAGGAATTACTTCTCCTGATGCCCCTTCAAAATGTTCTTTTGGTCCATAAGTATTAAATGGTCTAACTATTACAGTTGGTAAACCATAAGTTAAATGAAAGGATTGAGTATATAATTCTCCAGCAGCTTTACTTGCACCATAAAGAGTTATTGGAATTAAAGGATGAGTTTCATCCATTGGAGCTTTTAGTGCTGATCCATATGCTTCTGAACTTGAAATGTAAATAAATTTTTTAACATTATTTTTTTGTGCGGCAATTAGCATTTTTAAAGTACCTGTTGAATTAATTTCGTCTACAATCATTGGATTATTTATTGAGACTCTTAGACAAACTACTGCCATATGGTAAATAATATCTATTTCTTTTGTTAATTCAATCATTCTTTCTTGATTTCTTATATCTTCTTTGATTACTTTTAAATTAGGATTGTTTACAAATTCTTTTAAATTATCCATTGAACCTACTGAGAAATCATCAACTACAGTGACTCTATTATCTTTAATTAATTCTTCAACTAAATGACAACCAATAAATCCTGCCCCTCCTGTTACTAAAATGTTTTTATTTTTTGGCATTTGGATTTTATTTTTTGATTATTTATTAAGATTATTGTATTAATAAATAATATATTTTATAGCATACATATTCCTTTAAATTATTTTTTTATTATTTTTTTATGATAGTTAATGTTGATTTAGGTATTGATGTTAAGATCTTTCAGGAATCTTTAGTTAATTTGTATGGCTGTAAAATTGGAGACCGAACTAAGATTGGGGCATTTGTTGAGATACAGAAGGGTGTAGTTATAGGGAGTGATGTAAAGATTCAAAGCCATACATTTATTTGTGAAGGAGTTCATATTGAAGATGATTGTTTTATAGGTCATAATGTTAATTTTATTAATGATAAATACCCTAAATCAGTTACTGAAGATAATAAACTAATGGATGAATCTGATTGGGATTGTATCCCTACAAATGTTAAGAAGAAAGCTTCTATTGGTACTGGTGCAGTTATTTTGTGTGGGATTACTATTGGTGAAGGAGCTATAGTCGGTTCAGGATCGGTAGTTACTAAAGATGTTGAACCTTATTCTATTGTTGTTGGGAATCCTGCTAAATTATTGAGGAGGTTAAAATAGTGTTATGTAGATCTCATGGTGATGGAATTTTAGATGTAAATAAAATAAAAAAATTAGGAGAGAATGTTATTTTTGAGAGAGATGTTCGAGTCTTTCACCCTGAAAATTTAGAAATTGGAAATCATGTTTATGTTGGTCATGATACTTATTTGAAGGGCTACTATAATAATCATATGAAAATAGGAAGTCATACTTGGATTGGTCAAATGTGTTTTTTTCATTCTGGAGGGGGTATTGAAATAGGAAATCATGTGGGTATCGGTCCTTGTGTAAAGATTTTAACTTTACAACATGTTTTAGATGATAATCTTGATACTCCAATAATTGAGAGGGAGCAAACTTATGAGAAGGTAGTTATTGAGGATAATGTGGATATTGGTGTAGGTTCAATAATATTACCAAGTGTAAGAATTGGGACAGGTTCTGTGATCGGTGCTGGTTCTGTTGTTACTAAAGATGTTGAACCTTATTCTATTGTTGTTGGGAATCCTGCTAAATTATTGAGGATGAGAAAATGATTCCCGTAATGAAACCCTATATGGGTATTGAAGAATATGAAGCAATTAAACCAGTTATAGAATCTGGATGGGTTACTCAGGGTAAAAAAGTTGAAGAATTTGAAAAATTATTTGCTGATTATGTTGGAGCTAAATATGCAATAGCTGTTAATTCATGTACTTCTGCTTTACATATTTCTTTATTAGCTTTAGGTATTGGGAGAGGAGATGAGGTCATAATTCCTTCTTATACTTATATTGCAACTGCCAATTCTGTAGTGCATGCTGGTGCTACTCCTGTTTTTGTGGATATTGATAGGTCAACTTATAATATAGATCCTAAAAAGATTTCTGAAGTAATTACTAAAAAAACTAAAGCGATTATGCCAGTTCATCAGGTTGGTCTGAGTGCAGATTTAGATGAAATTAATGGAATTTGTGAAGAAAATAATTTGTTTTTAGTTGATGATGCTGCATGTGCTTTGGGTTCTGAGTATAATGATCAAAGAATTGGTTCATTAACTAGGGCAACGTCTTTTAGCTTTCATCCTAGAAAGTCTATAACTACAGGTGAAGGGGGTATGTTGACAACAAATGAGGAATCAATAGCAAATTTAGCTAGACAATTTAGATTTCATGGTGCTTCAGTTTCTAGTGATAAACGACATTCAGCTAGTACTGTTGTAATTGAAGATTTTCCAGTAATAGGTTATAATTACAAGATGACAGATATTCAGGCTGCTCTGGGAATAGAACAGTTGAAAAAGGCAGATTTTATTTTAAATAAACGAAGAGAAGTAGCTTTGAGATATAATGATCTTTTTTCTTCATGTGAGAATATTGATGTTCCTTTTGTGCCTAGTTATGCTAAACATTCTTATCAATCTTACATTATTCGAGTTAGGTCTAAAAAATCTCAAGTAGAGATTATGGAAGAGTTGCTTAAGAAAGGAGTTGCTACTAGAAGAGGGATTATGGCAATACATGATAGTGAGATTTATAAGAAGATATATACTTATAATTTGCCAGTTACTGAGGATGCGGTTAGGAATACTTTAATAATTCCTTTGTATGTTGGTTTGACAGATAAAGAACAGGATTTAGTTGTTAAAAGTATAAAGGAAGTTTTATAAGAAGGTTTAATTTTAATTTTTTATGAATTTTTTGATAGATATAACTCATCCAGGAAATGTTCATTTTTTTAAAAATATTATTAAGAAGTTAGAAGATAAAAGTCATAATTGTATTATTGTTAGTAGAAATAGAGTTGAGGCAATTAAACTTTTGGAAGAGGAGGGTTTTACTTTTGTAAGAACAGGTGAATTTGGAAAAGGTTTTTTTGGTTTATTTAATGAATGGCAGATTAGAACTAGATTAGTCTATCATTTAGTTAAAGACAGGGATATTGATGTATTATTAGGTTTTCCGGGCGAGACTACTTCTATTGTGTCTAAATTGTTAGGAAAAAAAAGTTTTTCTTTTACAAATTGTGAATCAGTTAGTTTGAATGGTTTTGTTGCTTATAATCTATCTAATCATATTTGTACGCCTGATTTTTTAGAGAATAATTTTGGTAAGAAACATTTAAAAGTTAACGGTTTTTTTGAGATGGCTTATTTACATCCCAATTATTTTGCTCCAGATCGAAGAGTTTTAGATGAATTGAATCTAAAAGAAAAAGAAAGATTTTTTGTAATAAGATCTGTTGCTTGGAATGCACTTCACGATTTAAACCAAAGTACTGGTTTTGATAGAAAAGGTTTAATTAAGATTGTTAATTTTTTGAAAGAACATGGAAAAGTTTTTATTAGTGCTGAGGATGAATTACCTAAAGAATTAGAGCAGTATAGATTAAAGATTAATTTAAATAAAGTTCATCATTTATTATATTATTCTGATTTATTTGTTGGAGATAGTCAAACAATGGCTATTGAATCCGGTTTGTTAGGGACTTATGCTATAAGATGTAATAGTCTAGTTGAAACTAAGCATGGATCAGGTGTTTTTAGAGAATTGCAAGAAAAATATGGATTAGTCTATTCTTATAGAAATCAAAATGAGGCCTTCGAAAAGGTTAAAGAGCTAATTAATAACAAAGATTCTAAAGAAAGGGTAAAGCAATTATATCAAGATAAAGAAGATATTTTACCAAAAATAATAGATTATATTCTTAAATGAATTTTCTTATGCCATATTTTAATAAAGACTCTTTTATTTTTTGTATTTCTGGATATTTTGAGAATTTTTTATCTATTAAATCTATTGTCGCTCTAAATGGTCGTTTATACTTGTAAACATGAAAACCAAACGATTCTCTAATTTTTTGTAATTTTTTCTCTGAAATAGATTTTACATTGGATTCTCTAAAATATGACTTTGCTGTTTTATTTTTTATCAGATTATTTTTTTCACATAAGTTATATATTTCTGTACCTTTAAATGCATTAAATAAAGATACACCTATAAAATCTGGTTGGATTATTTGGTTTATTTTTATTGTTTTTTTAATTGAGTTTATTGTTTCAAAGGGCATTCCTATCATATTAAATGAATATGTTTTTAATTTTGCTTCTTTAGCCCATCTAAATGTCTCTATAATTTGTTCATTAGACATATTTCTATTTAAAACTTCATTTCTAATCTTTTCATCTCCTGATTCTATCCCTATAGAAACTCTTACACAACCAGCTTTTTTTAATAATAAAAAATCTTCTTTAGTTACTGCATTTACTCTTGCATTAATATAGAAAGGCAAACCAATTTCTTTTGGGTATACATCAACAAATTCTTTTATTCTTTCTTTATCTAGTGTAAAAGTATCATCATAAAATTCTATTTCTTTTACTTTATATTTTGTAATCACTTCTTTTATTTCTTTAATTAGGTAATCTATTGAATGAAATCTTGTATATTTTTCTCCTTTATAGATATTTTGTAATGTTTTATTTATACAATAAGAGCATTGATATGGACATCCCCTGCTAGTTATAAATGTTGCTAAACCCCTATTATGATCTATATATTTTTGATAGTAAAATAATGATTTATCTGGAAATGGTAATAAATCAAGATCTTGAATCAATTTTCTTATTTCATTTTTTACTAATCCTTGTGGGGTTTTATACCAAAGATTTTTTATGTTTGATATCTTTTTTTTATGTTGTAAATTATTTACAAATTCTAAAAAAGCTTGTTCTCCTTCCCCAAGACATACTCCATTTATTATTTCTTCTTTAATTAGATCTTCTGGAGCTATAGTTGCATGAAAACCACCACCCATTATTTTTGCATTCGTATACGGTTTAATCAACCTTAAGATATTTAATGCATTTTCTTTATCATTTGTTGCTATTGTAACCCCAATTATATCAGGGTTAAAGTTTTTTACTTTGTTTATAATTTCTTTTTTTGTGGGTTTAAATGTATAATCTATTAATTGTACTTCATGATCTTCTTTTTTTAAAATACTTGATAATTGAGCAAGACCATGTGATATATCTTTAGGCGATTCTATAATATTTGGATATATTAAAAGTATTTTCATTTTTTATAATAATTTTCTAATTTTTTAGCTATTTTATCCCAAGTAAAGTTTTTTGCTTTTTTAATATTATTTTTTTGTAATATTTTTAGTTTTTCTCTATTATTTAATAATTCTTTTATTTTAGATTCTAGTTGTTTTATGTTTTTATAATCATAAAGTAAGCCATTGTTTTTTTCTACTAGAAATAATGAACCTTCTGTTTTTGTTGCTATTATTGCATTGCCTTGTGCCATTGCTTCTAAAGTTACTATTCCAAATGCTTCCCATTCTGAGGGAAAAATAAATATTTCTGAAGCATTCAACCCTTCTAGTTTTTCTTTTTCATTTATATTTTCTATAATCATAGTATAATCTTTTAAGTTATTATTTTTTATTATATCTTTTATTCGTTTTAAATCACCAGCATCTTTGCCCATAATTAAAAATAAGATATTTGGTTGAATTTTTATTATATTTGGTAGAACCCCTAAGACCTGGTCAATTCCCTTATATTTTTGTATTCTTCCAAGATAAGAAATTATAAATCTTTCTTTTAAATTATATTTTTTTATAAATTCTTTCTTATTTGCTTGAATTATTGTTTCTTTTGGAATTCCATTTGGTAAATATAAAATATTACTTTTTTTTATTCCTTTTTTTGTTAGCCATTTGTATTGATAAGGATTTACTTGAATTATTTTATTATATGACTTATTTGTTATTTTTTCTATGTTTTCTAGAATTGTTTTGAAAATTAATTCTTTTTTTGTGTATGAACTTAAAGCCATAAATGGTCCATGTGGAGTATTAAAAATAATAGTTTTTGAGGTTAATTTTTTTATTAAAACAACTAAATCATGCCAAATAAAACCAAAGCTGTGAACATGTAATATATCTAAATTAGTTTTCAATATTTTTGTTAATAAAGAGGGATTGAATGTTAAATAATATTTATATCTATAGAGCGTTTTGCTTCTATGTATATGAATATTATCGATTATTTCTTCTTTTTTTAGAATAGTATTTTCTCTTCTGTCTGAAGTAAATATATGAACCTCATTATTTTTAGCTAATTCTTTTGCCAGATAAAAACAGTTGTTTTCTGCTCCACCCTCAAATGGATAAAAGTAAGAGATTAAAAAGCCAATTTTCATAAAAAATAGATAAATAAGTAATTTATATTCTTTTGTTAAATTTTTTCTTATAATTTTTTTCTGTTGGTTTATTTCTATTACTTTTTGAGAACAATAGACTTATCCTTTGGTTCTCTGGTGCATTAACGGGTGTTCTTGTGACATCCTCCTCGCCCTAAAGGGCGAGGCGTCCTTTAGTTTTACGCATGATGCATCTGTTGATTTTCTATGTATGAAAAAACTTGTTCAAACTCCGCTCCGACAGAACAGCAGAAATATCCTGCATTCCAAAAATGTCCGTTTGGATATCTCAATCTCAAATTTGGGCAGATTTTGAACAGCAGAAAAGATGACAAACCTTTTAGTGCCTTCATGGCTGAACAAACTCCTGAATACTTTATAAGGCATAGTTATTGCAGAAACTCCCCCTGTTTCCATTACCCAAGACGCTTGAACGGGATTTCTAATTCCTGCGATTAAAAGTTTGGTTGCTAAATTCCTATCTTTGAATATTTTACCTGCTCTCCTTAAGGTCTCTTCTCCAGACAAGTAATTATCCAAACTCTTATTTCTTTTAGTCATTTCATCTAGAACTCTTTTATTGGTAAGATATCCGCTCTCTCCTAAATCTCCTATTTCCAAATTTTCAGCAATTATATTATCATATGGCCTTAACATTAAAACTGCATATTTTGCTCCAGCTACAGAAGCAAGATAAGCTTGAACCGGAGTAACTATAGCAGTGGCTAATATTGGAACATTCTTCGAGTTTAATTCTCTGATTGCAGAAAATCCCTCATAAACACTATCTCCTTCTGCTAATGAAGTATTTATGGGAACTTTTATATGCACGTTTCCAAAAGATTTTAAACTTTCATATAATGATCTTGCTTGATTTATTATTTGCTCTTTGAATTGTGTCGCAACTTGAAAAAAGCATGGTTTATCTTCTGTCAACTCTAGTATTCTTTTAGCATAATCAAAAAAGTTTCCTTTGTAAGCTAATTCTGTTAACCCTTTTTGAATTATTATGGGATTTGTGGTTAGACCGCCCAATAGACCAAGATCTTTTACTTTTTTTATCTCTTCTAAATTTGCTGAATCAAGCATAAATTCCATATTGTAACATATAAGATAAAAACTATATAAATCTTTCTTTTGATACCATTTTATAGTTACACTACAAAACCTTAAGATTTTCTAATTCCTTTATCAAATCTTCATAGTTAGTATATTTTATTCCATTAATGCCTAAAGACTTTGCTATTTCCACATTCTTATCGTTATCATCTATAAAAACAGTCTCTTCTGGTTTTATTGACAATTCATTTAAAACTTTCTTAAAAGTATTTTTGTCTCTTTTTATACTGCCAATTTTAAATGAAGTAAATACGTGATGAAAGTCCTTTATTGTTCCTTGCTCTTCGTGAGCTTGATAATGAACAACATTTGTATCCGAGAGACATACAATGGTAAATTTATTTTTTAAATTCTTAATTAATTCATATATCTGCTTATTGTGAGTCTTATATTTTTTATACATCTCTTTGTAAAATTTGATAATATCATTTAAGTCGTTATCTCTATTATTTAATTCCCTAAACATATCAATAGGATGCCTCTTTCCTTCAAGAGCCTCCTTGTAATAGGTTATGGCTTTCTCATTGCCTGCTGATTTAACAAGGGTAGTTATATTAAACTTTTTAACCATCTCATCATTAATTTTCAACCAATCAATTTCAAAACATACTCCTCCCAAATCAAAGATTATTGCTTTTATCATAATAAAATTATTGAAGATTGATTTATAATTCTTTCTAATAAAAAATATTTGCATTTTTGTGTTCCAAGATAATTAACTTATAGGGTTTTGGATTTTTCAATCAACTCCATCCACCTATTAGGAGTTTCAAATTTTAATTCAGGAATAGCCAACTCAGACGGAGTTTTGTAGTTTAATGCCTCGTGCTTTTTTATAAAGTTGTAATATATCTCAATTCCTTTCATTAAACTATAAGCAGAATTAATTGAGCCGTGTAATCCTCTAAAACTATGCGTTCTTTGTCTTATTGAATTATGAACTCTCTCAACCCAAATATTAAAACCTTCACCTTTACTTGCTGTTACAACTTTATGAATTATTTTGTGTTTTCCTAATCTGTTATCATAACCCCAAGTTTTCTTAACTAAATTAGTGTAAGTTGTTAATCCATCTGTTGTAACAATTTTTACTCTATCTTGAGTTTTATCTTTTACTTTATTTAGAACAGATTTTAATTCTTTTTTATTTCTATTCTTTGCATAAGTGGAATTAATAAGAAATCTTGTTTTAACATCAATTCCATTTATTAACCAGTTTTTATCTATTCCTAATTTTGCTTTATGGCTTTTTCTTCTATGAAATTCCATCTCATCAACTTCTATGTAAGAGCCAGATTGAACTTGAAGTTTATCTGTATAATCAGAAATTTTAAGAGAGTATTTTCTAATCCACCTTAAAATTGTGCTATGGTTAGAATTATGTGGGAAGAACGCCTTAAAATGTTCTTGAACTCCACGAGTAGATAAACCCCTAAAGAACAAATCTAAAGCACAGGTTATTTTCTGTGGGGTGTTTCTCATTCTTGCGAAGGGGTCTGTGATAAATCTATTTGAGCAACATTTACATTTATATCGTTGGACTTTTCCCCTATTATTTGTCTTTCGTTTGCCGTCTTTCTTAATTTCCTTACTCTTGCACTTCGGACAGATTATTTCTTTGTTTTTCATAATATATTTAGGTATCTAACCTTTATATACTTTTCGGTATCTAAAATATATCTATATAGTAATAAAATTAGGAACCGAAAGATTTATAAGTAATAGGTATCTAATAACTCTATGAAACTTCAAAGTCAGGTGAGCAGAAAAGTAGGAGATACGGAATATATTAAATCTTGGGTAGTTATTCCTAATAAAATTCTTGAATTGCTTAAATGGAAATCAGGACAAGAATTAGATGGAGAAGTAAAAGACGGGAAATTAATAATTAAAAAGAAAAATTAAATTTTTTTGGTGCTTTCAGCACCCGTTAATGCACCAGAGAAATCCTTTGGTAAATCTTAAATAGTCTACCCTTTCGGAAGGATTATGGATAGATCGGAATTTAAGAGATATTATCAGGATGAGAGAGTTGTTAAGTACTATAAATCTGAAGAATATTTTGAGAATTTAGTTTTAAGATTACAAGCAGAATTTTTAAATAATTTAATCTTAAAAAGAAACTCTGATTTGGTTTTGGATTTAGCTTGTGGTTTAGGGAGAGTTGAGCAAGATTTGTTTGGTTTTAGGCAGGGGGTTGCTTTAGATTCTAGTCAAGAGATGTTAAGTGTAGCAAGACAGTTGCTTGGTAAGAAATGGATTGTTGTTGAAGGAGATGTTTTTAATTTAAACTTTCAAGAGGAATTTTTTGATTTAGCTTATTCTTTTGATTTTATAGATAGATTTGATATTTCTGATAGGTTTTTAATTTATAAACAAATTTTTAAAGTTTTAAAGAAAAACGGATTATTTGTTTTTGATATTTTAGATAAAGAGATTAAAGATATAATTGAGAATGAAATTAATAGAAATGGTTTTAATATTTTAAAAATTCAAAGTTATATTAAGTATAATTCTTTTAAATATTTTTTTAAGTTGCTTCCTGAAACAAGAGCAATGAGAGTGGCATATAAACTTGAAAAACAGAATGGTATTGGAAAACCATTCGGCTGGTTATTTCTATGTGAAAGGTTATAATTCAATGTATAGGTTCTTTTTTAATAATTATTAAAATTAGAAAGGAAATATTTTGCTTATGAAAATTGGTGTGATAGGCGGATCTGGTGTTGATGATCCCAAAATATTTGATTCTCTTGAAACTATAAAAATGCATACGCCTTATGGGATGACTTCTGGTTTTTTAAATATTGGAAAAATTAATGAAAGAGATATTGTTACTATTTCTCGACATGGTGATAAACATAGTTACAATCCATCTAATGTAAATTATAGGGCAAATTTGTGGGCTTTAAAGGAATTAGGTGTTACACATGTTATTGCTGCATCTGCTGTTGGTTCTTTAAGAGATGATATGAGGCCAGGAGATTTTGTTTTTGTTGATCAGTTTATTGATAGAACTACCAAAAGAGAACAAAGTTTCTATTATGGTAGAGAGGTTTGTCATATATCTATGGCTGAACCTTTTTGTTCTAAACTAAGAATGATATTGAAAGCATCAGCTTCTTCTTTGGGATTGAGATTTCATGGAAAAGGAACTATTGTAGTTATTGAAGGTCCAAGATTTTCTACTAAAGCTGAAAGTAATTTGTTTCGTTCATGGGGTTGTGATGTTATTGGAATGACTTTAGTTCCAGAATGTGTTTTAGCTAGAGAATTAGGGTTATGTTATGTATCAGCGTGTATGATTACTGATTATGATTGCTGGAAAGATAATATTGTTAATGTTGAAGAAATATTTTTTACTATGAAAAAAAATGCTTCTAATGTTAACAAATTGATTTTAGATGTTATTTCAAGAATTGATTATCTAGAATGTGAATGTAGAACAGCTATTAAGAATTCGATAATGTGAACAAAATGAGATATGAAGAAAAAATAAGAACAATTTCAAATTATCCTAAACCAGGAATTATGTTTAAAGATATAACTCCTTTAATTTTAGATGGTTATCTATTACGTAAGGCCGTTCGTGAAATGACTGATAAGTTTAGAAATAGAAGAATTGATAAGGTAGTTGGCGCTGAATCAAGAGGTTTTATTTTTGGAGCCTTAGTTGCTTATGAATTAGGTGTTGGTTTTGTCCCTGTTCGTAAAAAAGGTAAGTTACCTTATGAAGTTATTTCAGGTTCTTATGAAAAAGAATATGGTTTAGATTATATTGAGATGCATAAGGATGCTATTTCAAAGGGAGATAATGTTTTGATAGTAGATGATTTAATTGCAACTGGTGGAACTGTTGAAGCTATGATTAAAATGATCGAATCTTTAGGTGGAAAGATTGAAGGGATGTGTTTTTTAATAGAATTAGATTTTTTGAATCCTAGAGAAAAATTTAAGGGTTATGATATACATAGTTTAATACATTATGATAAAGAGTGATATTGTTATTTCTTAGTTTTAGATAAATATTTAGATTTTCTTCAGTTTTCTCATTTCTTGATTTTGTTTCTATATCTATAATTCTTTGTTGAATTTTTGTATTTAAATCTATTGAGAGTATTTTTTGTAATAAAAAGATTTATATATCAATTGATATATTAAATGTTATGCAAAAACAAATTAACTCTTTAGCGAGATCTCCTACATTAAGTACAGTATTAATGATAGAAAGGACTATAGAGGAACATAGCGGTGAATATAATCGTACTGAATTATGGAACAATTT